>SDBU01007201.1_pt1 | contig 12864 bp, 12 predicted proteins | sample 2277071 | NCBI WGS metagenome assembly SDBU01 (sample SAMN10397929, study PRJNA504765) | marine sediment metagenome | isolation source: marine sediment core GS08_GC12, 126 cmbsf | place: Arctic Ocean: Gakkel Ridge, Loki's castle | collected 2008 | reverse complement strand
AATTATCTCATCAGCTGGAAATTTTATGTCACAGGCAATTTTACTAATTTTATTATCTTTGATTAGAAGACTGCAACTTTTTAATCTGGTTCTTTCTCTGTCCATAGTTACAATCTCTTTTACATTCTTAATTAATATAGAAGACATTTAAATACTCTCCTTCTTATTTATTCGCTACGCTTTCAATTGCTTCAATAATCTGTTCGTACCCGGTACATCGGCAAAGATTGCCCTCTAAGGCAGTTTTAATCTCTTCTCGGCTGGGATGAGGATTATGGATAAGTAAGGCCTTGGCAGACATTAACATCCCCGGTGTACAAAACCCACATTGTATGGCATGATAGTCAATAAAGGCTTGTTGTAAAGAATCAAGCTTCCCATCTACTCCCAGCCCTTCAATAGTTAATACTTCACTTCCTCCAATTTCCCCTCATTTTCATGATTAATTTAATTACGTAAAAAAACAAATTTAAGTTATTTATTTACTTTATGAGAATTACTAACATATATTCTTTCCAAGAGACGACATATTTTGTTCACCGCATAGTCTACTAAATACTTGCCAGCTTCCACGGATGCTTGCGACGGGTCGCCGATTATTCCGGACTCACCAAAATCACGCGCAATCCAACCAAAACTCACCTCATTATTTACCTTTATTCCATAGCTTGTGGATATAGTTGATAGTGTAGAAGTAGCAGAAGAAAATGTTGGTTTCACTAAGTCTGGCCTTATATACAGTAACATTGAGGTTTCAGCTGAGGCAGCATGAATGTCTGGTATAGGTAAATTAGGAAAACAACTGTGGATTGCATCGTTAAAAAATGTACCTCCCCATAGGTCAATATAATATAACTCTATATCATGCTTATGCCGTAGGTCAGGTCCGAGGGCCTGAAGAACATTGATATTACCACCATGACCGTTCAAAAATACTAATCTTTTAAAATTATGAGCTGCCAAGCTAGTTACAATATCTTCAATGACGTTTAATATGGTCTTTATCGTTAAGGAAATAGTCCCAGGGAAGTCCAGATGTTCAGGACTCTTCCCTATTGGTAAGGGCGGTCCAAATATCACCGGAATTTTATTATCCAGTTTTTTACGCACCTCCCCGGCTATGTAAGTGAGAATTATTAGATCTGTTCCCAATGGTAAGTAAGGACCATGCTGCTCGATTGATGCGATTGGCCAAACCAATAGGCAATTCTTTAGATTTAAGCCCGAAAATTCAGTTGACGTTAGTTCCTCTAGCAGTAATGTCTTTGCCATTAAGATCACCTTCCTTTCAATTGGTAAATCAATCCCCTTCTTTAATGTAGGGTTGAGCTAATGCAGTTGGGGGAGCAGACTTTCGGCTTATTACCATGATAAAAACAGTAGCTATATATGGCAGCATCAGCAAAAATTGGGATGGAACATGTACCCCTACGACCTGTAGTGACATCTGGAGAGAATCCATTAGTCCAAAAAATAACGCCCCTACCATGGCCCGATACGGGTTCCAACGGCTGAAGATAACAATGGCTAAGGCGATAAAGCCCCGTCCAGCGATCATATTATCTGTAAACCGTGCAAGCCGTGTCACTGAGATCACTGCTCCCGCTAGGCCCGATGTGAGACCTGTAAGTATCACGCAGAGATAACGCGTTAAAATTACGTTAACCCCCAAGGTTTCCGCTGCCAATGGATATTCTCCTGTAGCTCTTACCTTCAGACCTACTGTAGTACGGTATAGAATGAAAGAAGCTACAGGTACAAATAAGAACACTAAATACACAACAGATTTCTGCTGGAATAGAATCGGCCCAAGAAATGGGATTTGTCCTAGCATTGGAACCTCCAGAGGTAACATGGATTGAATATGCGGGGGAATAAAGGTCCTCCCAAATATAACACGGTAAAAAAAACTAGTCAAACCTAAAGAAAGAAGATTCATAATAACACCAACGATTACCTGGGAAGCCTTCAAGGTTATGGACAGAAAAGCAAACGGTAAACTAAAAACCAGACCACCGATAGCGCCCAGTAGCAAACCAATCCATAGACTGTGAGTATAGAAAGCTCCTATAAATCCGACTAAAGCACCAATTAGCATTTGCCCTTCGAGAGATATGTTTAACACTCCAGACCTCTCAGCATAGATTTCTCCTAGAGCAGTAAGTATTAGAGGTGTAGACATCCGGATACCAGAAGCCAAAAGGTTTATGATAAATGTTTCGCTAAGAATTAGAGTAAACATCGAATCCTTCCTCCTACTCTTCTTAAAAGAAGATGTTGACATTGCTTGTACTTAGACACTAAGCTCTTCAGTAGTATAAAATCATACTGCTCTAATATTCTTCCACCTACAATAAATAACACCACTAACGCTTGAATTATATAGGCTGAAGAGATGGGCACTCCAGTCATTTTCTGCATCATATCGGCTCCTATAATGAGACTAGAGAAGAAAAAAGCTGCTACCACTGCACCTAGGGGGTGAAGCCCACCCAATAGAGCAACCACCATGCCATAGAATCCATAGTTAGCTACGATACCGCTTAACAGCCTGTGGTGAACGCCTAGAATTTCGTTAGCACCAGCAAGGCCCATCAATCCGCCACTGAGGCTCATTATTAATACAATGGAGTACTTAACATTAATCCCACCATACTGGGAAGCTTTAGGATTAGCTCCAATAGCTTGCAGATTGTAGCCAAATGATGTTCGGAAAAGTAAAAAGTATAAAAATATAGCTAACACAACAGCCAAAATAATTCCAGCATGTAAACGGGTTGGGGGAAAAATCAGTGGTAATCGTGCCGTCAGTAATATAGCAGGAGTTTGTGGCATGTACCCTTCTGGCTCCTCTAATGGACCTGTTACCAGCCAGTTTATGAAAAATATTGCGATAAAGTTAAACATGAGTGTCATAATAACTTCATTGACTCTTAGGTAGGCGCGGAAGAAAGTAGAAGGCAGGATCCATAGTACTCCCCCGACAAATCCAGCTAGCAGAGCCAGGGGAAGATGGAGATAGATAGGTAGTTTGGTAAACAATCCAACTAATGTCGCCATAAGGGCTCCTAGATACATTTGCCCATTACCACCAAGATTCCATAAGTTTGCTTTGAATGCTACAATAATAGCAAGAGCTGATAGTAGTAAAGGAGTTGCCTTAATGCATGTTGCAACTAGGCCATTGAGACGTCCGAAAGCACCGTAAAACAGCGTCTGATAAGCAGATATGGGGTTCACTCCCGCTAGAATAATCGGAATAGCACCGATGCACAAAGCAAGGAAAATAGAAAACAATGTAATTCCTAGACTAAACCAGAAGCCACGCGGTTGAATACGTTTTTCAAATATATAAATTTTCATTATCGTCCTCTTTCTTCGCCTGTCGCAAAAGACTTTAGGTTAGATGAATGCTCATCAACTCCTGCCATCAGAAGTCCAATTTCCTCAACTTTTGCTTCACTAGCTGTTACTTCCCCCATTACTCTCCCTTCATAAAGCACGATGATGCGATCGCTGAGCGCCAAAACTTCATCTAAGTCCATAGAAATAAGCAAAACAGCTACTCCTCTAGTGCGTTGGGTTATTAACTGCTCGTGTATAAACTTAATAGCCGCAATGTCAAGGCCAGCAGTAGGTTGTACTGCTATTAGCACTTTTGGCGAACGTGATAAGGCACGGGCAAGCACGAATTTTTGTAAGTTGCCCCCTGAAAGTGTTTTTGCTAGAGCTTTACAGCTATAAGTGCGGATGTCAAATTCTTTAATTAAACGATCAGTATATCTGTTGATAACGGAATATCTCAACATTCCATGATTCGCAAAAGGCGGGTTGCTCTGCGATCCAAGAATAGCGTTCTTCGTCAGTGGGAAATCCCCTATGGAACCAATGTGTTTACGGTCCTGTGGGATATGTTGGACTTCTAAACGCATCAATTCAGCTGGAGTTGCATCGGTTACTTCCTGGCCGTTTATTCTGACTTTTCCGCTGGTAATTTTTCGGAGCCCAGTGAGAACCTCCGCCAACTCACGTTGTCCATTACCAGCTACTCCTGCGATACCAAGAATCTCACCACTATATACTCGCAGAGATATTCCTCGCAGCGCTTCTACCCGAGCATCATTTAATGCATGGAGATCTTCAACTTCTAGAATTATCTTACCTATTTTTGTGGGCGGACGGCTAACTTTTAATGTCATATCACGGCCTACCATCATTCGGGCTAATTTAACAGGGTCTGCATCATTGACGGGCACCGTTCCTACAACACACCCATCGCGGAGCACTGTAATACGATCACTAATTTCCATAACTTCATTAAGCTTATGGGAGATAAAAATAACCGCTGTGCCTTCTTTTTTTATTGCACATATGGTATTAAACAATTCCCTTACCTCTTGTGGGGTTAATGATGTTGTTGGTTCATCCAAGATTAGCACGGTTTTTGCCCCTCGATATAGTGCTTTAATGATTTCCACCCGCTGTTGTTGGCCTACGGATAATTGCCAAATATAAGAATTAGGATCTACCTGCATGTGGTACTTTTGTGATAGCTTATAAATTCTCTCTTGAGCGCTTTTCTTCTCTAAAAGAAATCCCTTACCAGAAGGCAATCCTAAAATAATATTTTCTGTTACTGTAAGCCTTGAGATAAGCATAAAATGTTGATGAACCATGCCAATCCCTAGAGTAGCAGCATCTCGCGGTGATCGTATACTCACTTGATTCCCTTTAAAGTAGATGCCCCCGGACTGGGAATGGTAGAGACCGTACAGAATGTTCATTAAAGTCGTTTTACCTGCGCCATTTTCACCAAGAAGAGTATGTACCTCACCAGGTTGTATTTCAAAGGTTATGTTATTACAAGCTAGGCTCCCTGGAAACTGTTTAGTAATTCCTTTCATATACAGAAATGCCTTAGTGTTCACTTCTCCTTCCCCTCATGGCCAAAATATACTGTAAGTGTGGAAGCACTAGATAAGCAACAACGGTATGCTTTTTAATGCCGCTTCCACACTTACAAAAGTCCTACTTGAGACGTTCGTAAATTTCCGGTGGCTGCAGGTATCCAGCGATGATGGCCTTCTTCAAGAGCAGCACCTGCTCTTGGACATCTTCCGGAACCATCGACCCGAAAGGTGCGATATCAATAATTCCCTCTTTAATGCCAGCTCGCAAGACTGTTCCGCCGAAAGTTCCTTCCTTAATCCGATCTACCTGTACCTCAATAGCTTTTGGGATACTGACCATGTTGCTCGTCAATACTAGATTGGGGGCTACTTCTCTTTGATCGCCTGCATATCCGATAATGTAGACGCCTTTCTCTTTGGCAGCTTGCATTGCTCCCATACCTGTTGAGTCAGCTGTTTGGAATAAAACATCAGCACCCGCAGCTATCATTGATAAGGCGGCTTCGTACCCTTTTTCCGGATCCTCAAAAGTTCCCGTAACGACGCTTAGCACTTTTATATCTGGATTAACTAGTTGTGCTCCTTTTGTATATGCTGCTAAATTAGCCAGCTGAGGTGGAATTTCCATACCGACTACATGGGCAATTATATTTGTTTTGGTCATTAAACCTGCGACCACGCCACATAGAAAGGCACCCTGGAATTCAAGTTGATCAATGAATTGAACGTTCTTAGGAATCTCAATGTTTTTCGGTGCTTTGCCGCTAACGAAGAAATAAGTGTGGGGATAGTCTTTCGCTACAGTAAACGTTGGAGTACCAAATTCAAACCCATGTCCGATAATTAAATCGTATCCTTCATCAGCGTACCCTCTAAGCGCTGATTCTATATCTGGTATAGGAACACTTTCGGTAAAGGCTGTCTTATAGCCTTTAGCAGTAAGCTCTTGCAACCCTTGATAGGCATGGGCGTTCCATCCTCCATCGGCAATTGATCCGGGTAGCACTAGTGCAATACTTTGAACCTCTCCACCCATTACTACCCCGGACCCTAACAATAGGAACAAAAGTCCTATACTGACCACGATACCAACCCTCTTAGTCGTCATTTTTAAATCATCAAAAGACATCACTTTTACCTCCTTATTAATTTACTTTTAAAACATAATTCACTTTCCTAACCAATTTACTACCCGCGAATCTTTAACCTTTCACTTATTTATCACCTCTTTTCTTTATATCTATGAATTTTTATTGACATTCTCTCATAAATCACCTCCCCTATTATTTAGTACTTAAGTGTTCGGAATTTACTTTCTCTATTTAAATATATTAAAAATACCTTACTCTTTACATTTATATTAGGTATTATTTTTTGTCCTTTTCTATCTTTTCCTCTAACTCTTTTCTTCTAGCCTCATAGAATTGATGGAGTTCCTTTATCCCCTTTATTTTTTATTCTTTTTCCATCAATTATTTTTCCATTATTGAATGTAATATCAAACATGAATTATCCCCATAACATTTCTATTTCTTTAAACTTGTCAAATGTCGGTTCTATTAGTGGTATACTATTAAGACTATTCATTAATGGCTTTGTATCTTTAAATCCAATACCTGTAATAATGCTCACTGTTAAATCTCTTTCTCTAATGATATTCATTTTTCTTAACTTTTCATATGCAATAATGACAGAAGCAGAAGTCGGTTCTACATATAACCCTTGCTGCTTTCCTAATACTAAAACTGATTTTAGTATTTCTTCATCACTAACCGAAATCGCATATCCATTACTATTTTTTATTGTTTTCAATGTATATGTGCCGTCTTGACTATATCCTTTTAAAGGATCTGATATTCCAGAAGCTATTGTGTCCACTAAATCCCATGGTTCCACTTTATTACGCTTTTCATTGTAAGCTTTAACAATTGGAGCGCAACCCATTGCTTGAACACCAATCATTCTAGGCAACTTATTAATAAAGCCAAACTCTTTTAATTCTTTATACCCCTTATAACATCCAACAAGTAGTGGACCATCCCCTATTGGGAATAATATCCAATCGGGAAGAACACCATTATATTGACAGAATATCTCAAATGCAATTGTTTTATCTCCTTCTGTGGTATAAGGGCTTAAAAAAGTTGTAGCCAAATTAACGATATTGAATTCATCCGAAATTTCTAATGAAAAATTATAAGCATCACTAATATCTCCTTTTATCTTGAAAACCTTGGTGCCATAAGCCTGAATAACCGCAAGTGAATCTTCGGGCAAATTTGGCATTACATTGCCTGCAGTGCACACTTTTTACAGACATTAATACACCGCCAAACTGGAGACTGTAGCTTTATTTATTTATGGTTAAGGATTTTATTTAAAAAATCTTTGGTTCTCTCTTGTTCAGGATTGTTAAATATTTTACTCGGTTCTCCCTGCTCTATAATTCTGCCGTTATCCATAAAAATGATCCTGCTCGCCACATTACTGGCAAACCCCATTTCATGCGTGACAATGACCATTGTCATTCCATCCTTTGCCAGTTGCATGACAACATCCAGCACTTCACTGACCAATTCAGGATCCAGAGCAGATGTTATTTCATCCATTAATAATAATTTCGGATCCATAGCCAGGGCTCGCGCAATGGCTACCCTTTGCTGCTGTCCCCCAGATAGTTGTGATGGATAAGAATCCGCCTTATCTTCCAAGCCGACTTTCCGAAGTAAGGAAAAAGCTCTTTCCCTAGCTTCCTTAACACTTCTTTTTTTTACTATTCTTTGGGCAAGCATAATATTTTCCAAAGCGGTTAGGTGAGCAAACAGATTAAATGCCTGAAAAATGAAACCGACTTTTTCCCTAAGTTCGTGAACATCCCTGCTTTTTGGATTAACAGGTTTATTTTCTATAATGATCCCACCACTGTCTATAGACTCCAGGGCATTAACGCACCGCAACAGGGTTGTTTTACCGGAGCCACTGGGTCCGATAATAGCAACCACTTTCCCCTGTACTACAGCCATACTAACATCATTCAATACACGTAATTTTCCAAAACTTTTATTGATATTCTTTAATTCTAGCAGTACAAAATTACAGTCCATCAATATACCTTATTCCTCCTCACGCTAATAGATAGAAGTAATCTAAAACAGATAAATTTTTGTTATATTGCCTTGATTTCATTTTTTTTCCGGGACTGGGATACCTTATGTGTATCTTGCCGGTTAGCTTTAAAGTATTTTTGACTTATAATGGAAATCCCATAGCAAATGACGAAGTAAATCAAAGCAACTCCCAGGTAAATAGTAAAAGGCCGATAGGTCCTTGCAATCACCATTCGGCCGGACCTGGTCAATTCGATGAAACCTATAATGGCCACCAATGATGAATCCTTGATTAATGCGATAAAAAATCCAAATGCCGGAGGGACAATAACTTTTAAGGCTTGGGGAAATACAATACAACGAAATTCCTGCAAAGATGTCATACCAAGAGCTTTTGCCGCATCCTTTTGTCCCTTGTCCACTGACTGCAGGCCTGCCTTTACAATTTCCGCTAAATATGCAGCGGCATATACGGTTAGACCAACCAAGGCGGTTGTATAGGCTGAAACAATAATCCTAAAAAAGACAGGTAAACCATAATATACTAGGAAAAGCTGCATTAAAAGTGGTGTGCCTCTTATTACATAGATATAAGCCCCTGATATAAAATTAAATATACTGAACTTACTGGTTCTCATGGTGCCGAGAATCAAGCCCAGTATCGATCCAAAGACTATGGCATTCAAGCAAAGAAACATTGTAATACCCGCACCTCTTAAAATAAATAGCCAATCAAGCCAATATATTATAGTGTCTAGTTTCACGTTTTCACTTCCTTACCTGAGTTTCCGAATCGCGAAAAAATAGGCTTCATCTCCTCTTTCAGTACTTATAACTTTTTTCGTAAACGCTTGAGAGTAAGGAAATCACAGTTGTAACAATCAAGTATAAAGCGGCTGTAATGATAAAAGCCTCAAAAGTTCGCATGGTAAGTGACTCCACATTCATGGTGATATAAGTCAGTTCCCGGACTGAAATCGTGGAAGCAACGGAAGAAAATAAAAAAACACTGATAAACTGATTGGTAAGTGGTGGTATAACAATTCGAAATGCTTGAGGCAAAATAACATAACGGAAAGTCTGGAAAGAGTTCATCCCTAATGCATAAGCGGCATCCCTCTGATCCTTGTGAACCGCATTTATCCCAGTCTCAAAAATTACGGCAGTATATGCACCCACATTTAAAGTCAAAGCAAGAGTTGCCGAAATAAAGGGCGATATTTGGATATCGAATTGTGCCAATCCAAAGTAAAGCAAATACATCTGAATAAGCAAAGGGGTATTCCTGAAAATTTCCACGTATGTATTTACTAGCTTATTTACCATATAGACTGAAGATGTCCGTCCAGGGGCGGCTAACACCCCGATAAAAGATCCAATCAACATACCAACTACGGAAATTATTATGCTAATCTCCAGACCCTTTAAGAAAGCGGGTATATATGGTGTTATTTCAGAAAATATTATTTTGTAGCTCATTTTCAAACTCCTTTAAGGGCTACCCCGGTTAGGGTAGCCCTTATTTAAGGAAATTAGTTGATGACCAATGAAGCAGGTTTATGTGCAAACCATTTTTCATAAATCGCGACAAGCTCGCCTGTAAACCTGAGGTTAGTCAGGAAGTTATTCAAGTAGTTCAACCATTCCTGATCGTTTTTCTTGACTCCAAAAGCTATCAGACCACGGTGAAACGGTTCGCCAACAGTCTTAAAACGGGGATCCTGCGCTACCTGATAATAAACCATAAGTTCTTCTTCTACAAACACTTCCGCTTTCTTCGATTTAAAGGCAGTAAAAGCATCAGCAATAGTATCAAACCTAATAATATCGGCATCGGGGGCTGCTTTGGCTATGCCCACATCAGGAGTTCCACCCCTAACAATAGCTACTGTTTTCCCAGCCAGATCATGGTAGGACTTGACATCCTCGTTATCTGCCCATACCATAAGTACCAGGCCTTCCGACGCATAGGGAATCGTAAAGTTTACGATTTTAGCCCGTTCATTAGTTGGCGTAATGCAACCAATCATCACATCTATTTTGTCTGAAACCAGTGAAGGTACACGGGCTGGTGCTTCTACAGAAATCAACTCCACATCGACTCCGAGAGCTTCTCCTAAACTATAAGCGATATCCACATCAAACCCCTCGTATTCCCCTTGCGCGTTTCTGGATCCCCAGGGAGCATAGTCAGTAAGAATTCCAACCCGGACTTTTTTATTTACTATTACTTTTTCTAAAATACTTTGCCCCTGTGTTACCGCTGCTATGGTAAATGTAAGTACTGCTATTAATATAAGCACGACGATGAAACTAAATTTCTTTTTCATTTTGACACTCCTTTTTTTATTTTTTTCCCAAAATCTGCGTCTGAAATATTTACGCAGATTTTTTGCTAAATTCATCTAAAATCCTCATAAATTTCATGATGAATTTGCGAATTTGCATTCGAATACTACATTTTCTTCACCACCTTTCAAGGAAAATTTTATTTTTATTTTTTCTCGGTTAAAAACGGTAAAACTCTTAAATTCTCCTTAGATAGTCTGTTTTAAAATCTCTCCTTTGTCCACAGGTCTTGTTCTTTAACGGCTTTTTACTGAAATACTTCTTTGTAAGGATACCCTTCCAGAAGCTTTAATATAATCTGCCTTGCAGTCCTTATAATCTTACCCGCCATAAACGCAGATTTTAATCTGAACGTCAGTATCTATTGCCCATACTCACTACTTTCTAACAAGCTCAAGTTGCTTTCTGTCTTCTTCTAGTTTTCATTCCCTGGCAACTGCAAATTTCCTTGTTTTGTTTGAGTATTCCTTGGCTGGTCTTCCCCCGATAAAACGGACACTCAGTTAAGCGCCTATGGTCATTTTTTCATATTCTTCAGGACTATGATATCCGGTTAGAAGAATGTAATCATTTCTCTAACTACCCCACTAAAGTTTACACTAACTTATTTTTAGCTAGTTCACCCCGCATTTACTGCAGTTGATTTATACGCCCAGCAAACTTCTAAACTAATAAATTCGTAATATTTATCTCAGATTTAGATTGCTTTTAAGTTGCTCAAGGGAGGGTTCGATAACCGGTATTTTATAAACTTTAAACATCGAAGTTATTGATTGTTTTAGTCCGTGACCTGTTATCATTAAAACAACTTTATCATTTCTAGTTATTTTCTTATCCATGAGCAGTTTTTTATAGCCAGCCCAAGCAGCAGCAGCAGCAGGCTCGGCATAAATTCCTTCCTGGCTTCCTAATTCATAAACTGCCTCTACCAATTCATCCTCATTTACGGCAACTCCTATTCCATTAGTCTTATAAATTGCATCTAAAGTCAAAGTACCATCTTGATCGTATCCTATCAGTGGATCAGCTATACCCGAAGCAATAGTATCTGTCTTTTCCAACGCAACAACATATTTTTTATTCTGCTTGTATGCAGAAACTATCGGAGAACACTTCTCTGCCTGTACTCCCACCATAGCAGGCATTTTGTTGCAAAGCCCGAGAATATTTAATTCTTTAAATCCTTTGAATATACCATAAAGAAGCGGACCAGCTCCTATTGGTACAAAGATATAATCAGGCACTTCACCTTCCATTTGGTAAAAAAGTTCATAAGCCACTGTCTTGTCTCCTTCTAGGGTATAGGGATTCAAATAAGTCGATGTAAGATTTGCCCAATTAAATTTTTTACTAGCTTCCAAAGCTAATTTATAAGAATTACTGTAAACACCCTTTACTTTTATAATCTCTGCTCCGTACGTTAGAGCCTGATCTATCTTACTTACCGGAGTGTTTTCGGGCACAAAAACATAACTCTTAACCCCTGCTTTTGCAGCATAACCTGCTGTTGCTGCTGCACCATTTCCAGAAGAAGCTATGGTAACAATTTTATAACCCAATTCGAGGGCTTTGGAAATTCCTACTGATGTCGGTCTGTCTTTAAAAGATGCAGTTGGATTTCTTGTTTCGTCTTTAATATAGATTGATTTTAAGTTATATTTGGTTTTTAGGTTTTTTAAATTTTGTAAAAGAGGAGTCATACCTTCATTCATTGAAATGATATTTTCTTCGTTATTAATTGGTAATAGATCCTTGTAATGCCAAAGATTAGTCTTAGGATTACTAAAAATCGTTAAGTCTAAATTGTCTTTCATTTTATTATAATCATAATCTACCATCAGAATCCCATGGCATTTCTCACAATTATAATATAAATCTAAAGGGTATCCCCTACCACAGGCTGAACATTTAAGACTTTTTGCATACATTTTATTTTATCTCCTTGACTTATTTAAATTAAAATAATAGAGATTAGTACTTCCTTAAGTAATACTATTTAATCCTCAACTTCTACAACCATCTCCACTTCAACAGGAGTACTAAAGGGTAATTCATTTGCAGATAGAGCACATCTAGAATGTTTACCCTTTTCACCAAACACTTTTATTAAAAGATCGGAGGCACCATCAATAACCATTGGTTGCCTAACAAAACCATCTGCGCTATTAACATAGCCATGCAAGTTTACAATTTTTACTACCTTATCAAGATTCCCAATAGCACTTTTTAAGATTGCAAGCAAATTAATTGCCGTAATCCTAGCCGCTTCATAAGCTTCTTTCTCTGTAACATCTCTACCTACTTTTCCTTCATACTTTAATTTTCCGTTAACGCGGCAATCCTGACCCGATATGTAAATTAAATTTCCAACCCTTCTAAATGGAACATAAGAAGCAACCGGTTTAGGTACTTTTGGCAAATTTATACCTAGTTTCTTAATTTTTTCTTCAATTTGCATATTATACTCTCCTTATTATTTACTATATTTCTATGTAAAA
>SDBU01007200.1_pt1 | contig 12865 bp, 9 predicted proteins | sample 2277071 | NCBI WGS metagenome assembly SDBU01 (sample SAMN10397929, study PRJNA504765) | marine sediment metagenome | isolation source: marine sediment core GS08_GC12, 126 cmbsf | place: Arctic Ocean: Gakkel Ridge, Loki's castle | collected 2008 | reverse complement strand
CTCATTCTTAGGTTCTAACGGCAAATCCTTTAAATAATCTGTGGTATGATTTATTTTGTCGCGATATCGTTTGAGTCTCATTTCATCCATATAAATTCCCTCTGAAATTTTCTCTTTTTCTATCCTTCTTTAATATATAAAATCCCCTTACTCATATTTATATTATATTTAAAGATAAAATTTTATTCTAATATTAAAAATCTTCTTCCATTAACACCTTACATTCTTCGATAAAGGGTTCAGCATAAGAGAGCCACATCTGTTTTGTATCAAGATCACCTGGAGATTGATCTATAAGATCCCTTCCTTTTGTCAGATGATCCAGAGCTATCTCATAATCTTCCAGCGCGCTAAAACAAATTCCAAGTTTTATATAAGTTTGATATATATACCAACCATCTGGATTCAGTTCTATTGCTTTTTGAAATTTATCTATCGCTAAATGGTACTTCTTAAAAGCCATAAGAATTTCTCCATGTGAATCATGATAAATTCCATTATCTGGCTTTTCCCTTATAAGATCCTTGATAGTTCTTAAGGCTTTTTCCTCATAATCTAAGTATTGATACCAAAGCGCTTTATAGTTGAGAAGATCATAATTTCTAGGGTATTTATCAATTAATTCATTAATAATTTCCAATCCTCCTTCAAGATCTCTCATTCCTTTTAGAATAGAGGCTTTTTTCATCTTGAGGTCTTTTTCATTTTCAGGAAAATCAATTACCATTCTATTTAAGAGGATTACAGCTTCATCGTATTGGTCAAAAAAAATTAATATTTTGCTTTTAAAATAGTAGAGATTTATTTCCTTAGGACTTTGTTCAATCCTTTCATTGACTTCTTTTAAAGATTGCTCGAGACCCTTCGTAGGATCAAACTCATAACTAAATTCAATACCATTTGCGTGTTCTTGCATATCAGAAAAATTGTAATCTTGGATTTCTTGCCAAATTAAGCCCTCCAATTTGTCAAATTTTCTTTCTTTTTTAATTTTGTATGCTAAATAAGTAATATATTTAGGTAAGAATCTTCTTAAATCATCTTTTAAACCTTTATTAAATAACGTGTCAATAATTTCCTCTAATATTGCGTCAACTATACCTTTCATCATCAATGGAGCAGTTCCTTCAGAGGATTCTTCATATAAATTCTTCAAATACGTGAATTTAGTAATATGATCCTCAACAATTACACTGAGCATCCTTTCTATTTTTTCGCTCACTTGGAGGTAATAAGTTCTATCAGAGGCTTCTAATTTAAAAAATTTAACTGGATATTTATTCTTCTCTACAATCCGCGGTATATGATAATCGAGTGTTACTTGCTCTATATCATATTTTTTAGCAAAATCTTCACGAGAAATGTAATCGGGATATTCATTTGGATGGTTTATAGATAAAAATAGCATTAACTTATTATAATCTTCTTCATCATCTAAAGATGGTTTTAGTGTAGTATAAGGTAATTTTAAGACATTATTAAGAAATCGAAATTTTATATCATCATCTTTAATATGAAATTGCTTGAAAAATCTAATAGTCTTTTTTGTAATTAGTTTTATGCGGTTGCTTTCCTTCTCTAGAATCGACTGTCTGTCTAAGTCGTACAGTCTTAAAATGTGAATATATTCTTTCCATCCTGCCTTAGTAATAAGATATTCTTTATTTTCTTTTTTTATAAAATTATTTTCTATTAGGTTATTCATATTTTTTGAGAGTGATGATTGATTTATTCTAAGTGGTTCCTCAAGAAAATCTGCCCATTTACAATAATTGTTATTATAGACCATCCATAGAATCCAATGTTCATAATTCCTTCTCCTTAATATTGATTTGGGGGGATAACTTAACCTCCTCTTTTTAATCTTAGATTGTGATAGTTCATAGAATCGATCTTTACCTATTGGGCTAATTTTATATAGTTTATCCTCTTTCAATACAAATTCTTTCGCTATTAACTTTTTCAAGTAATTTGAAAGAGTTGAATGCTTAATTTTTTCTTTTAAATTTGCCCATGAACAGGACTCATTGTTATTTAATATCCAAAGGATAATAAACTCAAAATTAGGCTTAAAATGCATTATCTCCTCTGGAGGATAATTGATTGGAGTATCCATAGACTATCTTGTCGTGTGCTTTGAGTACCTATAATTAATTTAAATTAAAAGTCTAATTTATAGTTAGCGATCCAACAACTAGTCCAAGACTCCATTTAAGCTTTGATATGTCAAACTATATATAGGCTTTAAACAAAAACCCCAAATAGAAAGCATGAACTAGAAAGAATAAAAATAACACGTATTAAAATTAGAGGTCCAGATTATCCTATTGGTCTTTAATTGACCCTCCCTTTTTTTTAAAATTTATTGATTTTTTGAAAAGCTTCCTGAAGGTTTACCCACCTGTCCGTTTTTCTTTACGTATGCATGGCCTAAAGTCACTTAAAATTGCTTAAAGTAACATGTGCCTCAATTATTTCCTCTTTAATCTTCCTTAAAAAGGTAAAATTGACTGAGGAGTGTCTTTTGAATATAGGAGAGTGATCATTCCTGTATCTAAACAAATAATTTTCCCATTAAGCTTCCCTACTTAATTCTTCTATTTTACTCTTTTTCATTTGATCCAACATTTCTTTTGTATTGTATGATTTTCTCTTCAATTCATCAATATCCTTCATAAGTATATATAATTCTCTAAGCTTCTAAATACTTTATAATTCTCTAGCACTTAAGTTTTAACTCCCTATAGAAGTCTAATTATTATTTGATTATAAAACTAGTCCAATTATAATCCAAAACTCCAAGTAAAGTTCAGCAAAGTAAACTATAAATATATTCTCTTCTAAATAAAAGATATAGAAAAAATAAAAAAACAAATCAAAAAAATATGAGACCAAATCTTCATTAATTTCTTTTACGATTCTTTTATAAGTTTTTTTTTCCAGTAAGAGAATGGGGCGAAATAGCCTCCTAGTAGCAAATACTAGGAGGCTAAACCTTCTCTTAAAAATTTTAAAGGTAGCAATACAATTGGCTAAAATTAATGAAGCCGATTGCCATAAGACACCCGGGGTTTAGGTTAAGGTTGGTTTTTTGAAGGTTTTTTAAAAACCTTCTTAAAACTTATTTTCTTGAATGCATATTGAATTTTTCAATCTTCAAAAGAATTATCCTGTTATCGTTACCAACTCTACTTCTCTATGTTGAAATTGTTGGTCAATGAAGCATAAAATCTTTTTTTTACCAAGATCTGAGTTGTAGATTGAACAAAGTTTTAAGATTTTTATCCTTAGAGTATATAATATCCGTGTCGTGCTTTTTACATGTCATTGCAATTATTTCATCATGTAACTCATGACTTTTTGCATTATTTGACATCAATTTAATGATTTCTGAATTAAAACTGTCGATTATTATATTTTCTGAGCTCTCCCATCGATTAAAAGCTTCTTTAAATGCAGTTATTTTACCCGCTCTTCTCATCTTCCAGAATAATTCTGCGATTGCAATAGTAGGTATGATAACTGTTATATCTCCGGTTATCACTTTTTTTTTCAATTGTTGAAGGATTAGAGGTATTTTTTGATAATCATAATGGAAATAAAATAGAACTTGAGCATCAATTACAGCTTTTTCTGTCATATTCTATTTACTACTGGTAAAATTTGATTAATTTTCACTAGGAAATAATGATTTTTTCGCTTGCTCTAGCTCATCCTCTGTAAACGGAGTAATTCCTTCAAATAAATTGTCTTCAATCTCCAGGGGATGGATCTTTTTTTTGATCAATATAGTTTTATTATCCTTCAATTCCATCTCAACTTCATTTTTATCTTCAATAGATAGCTTGTTTCTCCATTCTTTTGGTATAACGATCCTCCCATTTGAGGACACTTTTTGAGTTATTTTTTCAGTCATCTTTTATATTTTCTACTTTTTAATTGTCATTATAATATAGTAAATGACAGTTATTAAACTTTTAAGATCAGCTTCCAGTAAAAGAGCAGATCCGCAAACGAAACATTTCGAATCAAATTTCTTTTATAGTCATCAACTTTCTTTCTTTAAAGCAAAAATTTTATATAAAAAAGAACCTAATTTAATTTTAATTAAAATCTTGATTTAAATTTAAATTTCGCAATAATCCTTCATTTCGGGGAAGAAATCAGATGAACGAAACCGGAAAGAAATTCAGGTTTAAGATTACTGTCATCGGTGATGGAATGGTCGGGAAGACCTCACTAATTAAGAAATTCACAAAAGGCTCCTTTAAACAGAATTATGTTAAGACTATTGGAGCACAATTTTCTGTTTTTGATAAAGAAATTAATGAGGATAAGATTAGGTTATTATTTTGGGATATTGCTGGTCAAGTGGATTTTAACTTTTTACGACCATCCTTTTTTAATAATAGTCGAGCAGCTATAATTGTCTATTCTTTGGAAGATAATAATCTCGGGAAAAAAAGTTTTAAGCACATAGTTGATTGGTATAAGGACATCACGCAATACTGTGATGAAATTCCAATTATTATCTTCGCAAATAAAGTGGATTTGGTGGAGGAAGGAGATAATTCAGATGATGCTAAAATCCAAAAATTAGTAGCTAAGCACCATTTTCTTGGCTATTATAAAACAAGTGCTAAAACGGGGGGCGGAGTTATTGAAGCGTTCAATGCGATTATTGAAAAACTCTATCATAAATATAAAGCATTATCTGCTGAAATATAAAATATTTGTAAATGTCTCTATATAATTTTTAAAGGAAATGAGTTACATCATTAAATATAATAATTAGAAAATTAATTCTTATTTTAAACTTTCAGCGCGATATGAAGCAGCAAGTAAATCAATAATATTCATAACTTTTGTAGGTAATTCAGCTCGTTTGATTGCGTCTGTTAATTGAACAAAGCAGAAAGAACATGACGTTGCAATTATGTCAGGATTAGGTGCTGTAAGCAGCTTGACTTTAATTCTTGAAATTTCTTCTGAGAGATTTCGCCGACCAGCACGAACACCCCCACCAGCTCCACAACAACGATCACTCTGTTGAATATCTATAAATCTAATCCCAGGAATTAATTTTAGCAACATACGGGGTTCTTTACTAATTTCTTGAGAGCGATTTAAGTGACAAGGGTCATGATATGTTACTTTTATATTGAGTGGATTGAGTTCTTGTGTATTTAAATTTTTAAGACCAATTTCTCTAACTAAGTATTCATTGATATCGAATGGTTCAAATTGGTATGGCTGTGCTCCATGTTCATGCAAAACGACAGGCCAATCTTGCTTTATAGTAGACATGCAACCAGGACAAAGAGCAATCAGTTTTTTTACTTCTAACTTTTCAAAATATAATGTGTTCTTCAGAATCATGTCATAAGTAATATTTCGTGAGCCAGTTCGGAAAGCTACACTGGTACAGCAGACGAAATCCTTTGGAATATGTACTTTAATATGATTTCGTTTCATTACTTCAAGTATATTGTGTCCTATGTGTTGAAGTCTTAAGTTAATCAAACATCCTGGAAAGAAAGTTATCTCATCAATTGGATCCTCAACATCAATTATAGATGGAACTTGGTCAGTAAAAGGCTTTGTAATAACATCAACAGAATATCCGGTACTTTTAATCTTGTCTATAAAGTTTTGATGTTCTTCCAATGGACCCATATCTCGATCAACAGCTCTAGCGCGTAGACCTTCTATTGCTTTTCGCCGAGTATCGATATGTTTTGGAATACACACTTCTTTACATAATCCACAACTTGTACAATCATAGACACCACTACTTACTGCCATTTGAACTCGATCACCTTCATCACGGGGATCAAATTCAAAACGCGCTAGCTCACGCATTGCAATAGGACCGGGAAAATCTTGTTTAGCTGATGCCACTACTGGACATGCTGCATAACATGAAAAACATTTTATACATGATCGAAGATCAGCAGCTATTGATAGACTTTCTCGTGTCAATTCTTCTGGGCGTTCAGGAGTTGATGTACGATCAAGAAATGGACGCAACTTTGCTAGTCGTTTAAAACCTATGCTATAATCAACTACCAGATCTCTGATAACTGGAAAGTTAGATAACGGTTCTAAAATGTAGAGATCAGATGGATCTATATTAGTTCGACAAGAAAGACCTGGAACACCATTAATATTAATTGCACATGAGCCACATTGTCCACTCCTACAATTCCATCGATAACCTAAAGAAGAATCAATATTTTGAAAGATATGATGCAATGCATCCATAATCACCTGATGATCTTTATAAGGAATGTCATAGTCAATAAAATGAGGTTCGTCATCCAAATCTGGATTATAGCGACGAATTCGAAACTTAACGATTTGTTTTTTTATCAAAATTATTACTCCTTAATGAAAAATCTATATTTAGGTTGGTTTCCATTTAGTAATTATAATTGGTTTCTTTTCCAGAACCATTTGTTGATTCAGCTTTTGAATTATTATATTTATGAGCCATAGTTCGTGGTTTGGAGTAGGATAGTCTGTACGGTAATGTGCGCCTCGTGATTCTTTACGACAAATTGCTGACCGGACTAACATTTCAGAAACAAGTAACATATCATACAGCTCTAAGGAATTTATCCATTCTGTATTGTATCTTGTTGCTTGATTATTCACCATCAGTTGAGAATCAACCCGTTCTTGCTGTTTTTTAATGAACTGGAGAGCGCTAATTAGATCTTGTTCATTTCTAAATATTCCCGCTTTGCTCCACATATTCTTTTGAAGTTGGTTTATTTCAGATGAAGAACTAACACCCTCTTCTCGTTCTATCGGAGCTCTGATGCGTGAATATTCTTTTTTTATAAAATCTCGGTCAAGTTTTGGAGGAGAAACACTTGCTGCATATTTTGCAGCAGAATTTCCTGCTATCCTTCCAAATACCTGGGTATCTGCAAGAGCATTTCCGCCAAGACGATTACCCCCATGTATTCCTCCAACTACTTCACCTGCGGCAAAAAAACCTTTGAGATTCGTTTCCGCTCTTCCTGTAATTTTAATACCTCCCATCATGTGATGTGCTGTTGGTGTAACCTCCATCGGTTCGTTTCTGATATCAATACCAAAATCAAGAAAATCCTTTAACATGGTAGGAAGTCTTTCTTCAATAATTCTAGAAGGTAAGAACGATATATCCAGAAATACTGCTCCATTTTCTGTTCCACGTCCTTCTAATATTTCTGTTAAAATCGACCTAGTAACCTCATCCCTCCCAGCCAATTCCATTAATTGAGGGTTGTATCGTTTCATGAATCGTTCACCATCATTATTCAAGAGAATTCCCCCTTCCCCTCGAACACCCTCTGTAACTAGCCGTCCTCGGGCTGAAGGTGGTACAGCAATTCCAGTAGGATGGAATTGAAATTGTTCCATATCCATAAGTTCCACGTTTGCTCTATATGCCATGGCGTAACCACTACCTATATCCGTCTGGGCATTGGTTGTAACTTCATAAATTCTACCTGCTCCGCCCGTTGCTATTACAACCGAAGATGCCTTAATAATTTTGAAATTTCCTGTTCGAATATCAATAAAAGTGACACCCGCTACTCGGTTATTATCTCGCAGAAGCGAAGTAGCAAAAACATCCTCCAATATAATAATTTCGCGTCTGTTTAATTCCTCAGTAAGAGTAGCCATAATTTCATGTCCAGTCCGGTCTCCTGCATAACATGTTCGTCGATAAGTTTGATGCCCAAAAGGGCGCTGCATGATGAACCCATCAGGAGTGCGAGAAAAAATTGCCCCAAAATTCTCTAAGTCAAGAATTCGTTCGGGAGCTTCTTTTGCTAAAATTTCAACAAGGTTTTGATCATTGAGATAGGATCCAGCAATTAGAGTATCACGTGCGTGTACTTCCCAAGAATCATTAGGATCCAAATTCGCTAATGCGGCGTTAAATCCTCCCTCTGCCATAACCGTATGAGCTTTACCAAGAATATCTTTGGTTATTAGAAGAACATCCTGATTTAAATCTGAGGCAGCAATTGCCGCACGACATCCAGCTCCTCCAGCTCCGATGATTAAAACGTCAGCATCAATTATTTCGAAAGTTATTGAAATTCCCTCGTTTTTAGCTTTATTTCCTTAATTTGACTGGTGAATTAATTTCTAAATTCTCTATAGAAAAATCTCTTTTTATTGGTTCGACGAGTGTATCTTTTACCCAATCTGAAGCATTATTCTGAGCTTTATCATAATTTTCAGCTATAATATTACGATCAATTCTTATAAAGAAGTTATAAGGTTCTTCTTGACTAGTGTCTTTTGAAAGAACCCAGAAAGAATTTCCCCTTTCAGGAATATTTAAAGAGCCGGTTATTTCATACCATTCTTTAATAACTGTTCTTCCATGAACTTCTTTATTTTGTCTTACTATTGTCATTTGAACATTTTGTAGTACAGATGAATAATTTAAGATATTGTATAATTTTTCGCTTGAATTCATTAAATGAAAGTTAGCAACTCTGATTGTTATAAATAAATCGGCTCTGAACATAGTCAAAATTCTCTACCTTGAATCAACAAAATTCTATCGTTGCCATATTAATTTAATTTCTTTAAACAAAATACAAAAAGTAATTTTCTAGAAGCTTTAAACCTTTAAAATATTACCGCCTTTGATTTAATATCATTATTGAAAGAGATCTCATTAAAGTGAACTTCTGTTAGTTCTAATCTTGACGTTAAGATCGTAAATCATGCAATTAAATATTTGAGTTTAAAGCTAAAATTAAAAAAAAAAAGAGATGTAATAAATGAGAAATATTACATGACTAAAACATAGTCTCCACATTTATAATATTACCCGATCGTGATTTGTTCTATCAAGAGAGTATAACTAAACTGTGATATTTCTGAATTAAAGTAATATTAAGAAATATCAAAATATCCCCTGAAAAATGGTGCTTCTAAGGTTTTTATTCAAATTTCGTATTTTTTTATCAAAATTGTCAAAAACTACATATTTGTCAGTTACTTTGCCAATTTTCCTTATACATTTTTGTCCATGTTCACTTTTTTGTCAATTTTGTCGAACTTGTTATAGGAAAAAAGGGAAAGTTTTATATAATGATCTCAATTTTTAATCTCACTAAACCGTCGATAATTTGAAAGAATATTTCGAAATTATTTGACTTTTGGGAAATTCTCAATGATTTTGAGAACAAAAACGTATTAAAACATAAAAAAATTTAACCTAAAAAATTAAGAGATGAATAAAATAAATGAGAAAAAAACAGATAACCTTAATTTTAATAATCTTCGCATTTTTAAATGTAGCTAGTTTGACACTTTTTGTTTCCACAACTACGGCAACATCTATCGAACCTGTTTTCAATGAACCCTTACGTATCGGAGATAAGATCAGAACTAATAATTATGGATTAGAACTTGACGCAGATCTTGCTAATGGAGATCCAGATGGTGATAGTGATGGTGATGGTGATGGTTCTACTTATTCAATTGTAGATGTAAAATATTGGTTGTCACTTGATGATTATTTTGGATACTACTTCTTAAGTATTTTTGAATTATGGGATGTTGGAATTGGAGTTTTTTCAGAAATTTGGATTCAACAAGACAGGAGTTGGCCAGATCCAGATCCACAGGGAAGATCTGATCCTGATATAACTGCAGACCAGGTAACAATATTGCTAGACGAATTTGAATCTAATATTGTCCCAACTGATGAAGCATATTTTGGAACACCAGATTACCATAATGGTTCAAACGCAGTCTTGGATGATATGGTTGGGCTTCCAGCGGATTATTATGAATCTGACACAGGTAAAACTGTAATATTAGTATCAAACATTAGAGATGATAATTTTCATACAATCTATCCATATTACATCGCTGGTTTCTATTCTCCCTCCTTTGAGTTCTATTTTGACAGGAATATTATCAGTATTGATAGTTATCAATGGGAGGAACGTGTAGGACCTGACGGCTCTAGACCTTATCTCTACGAGGGTGTAATTGCTCACGAATATCAGCATCTTATCAATGATGATTATAATCCTGCGAACCCAAGTTTTATGAACGAGGGAGCTTCTATGTTAGCTGAATACCTATGTGGGTATGGAATTGCATGGGGTGATATTAATAGCTATTTAGCTACACCTGATAACTCACTTACAGAGTGGGGGGATCAAGGTGGAATTAATATTTTGGCTGATTATGGTCAATCTTTACTCTGGGTATTATATCTTAACGACCATTTTGAAGATAATTTTATAAGCAACTTTGTACAAGATGGTATCCCCGGAATTGCTGGGATTAATGCTGCTCTTACACCTTTCGGTAAAACGTTTGACGAAGTATATCACGATTGGAGAATTGCGAATGTTATCCACACTGACACGCCTGGAGATGGAAAATACAATTATGATACAATAGATCTTGGAGGTCCTAATGCAGATCCTATACGGGTATATGAAGTTAAAGAAAAATGGCCGACAGCTATGACTGGAAATGGTTTTGGGACTACAACTACAATACTTGGCTATGATACAGGGATCTCTAGTGTGAGTACATATGGATCTGACTACATTTTATTTTCTAAGTTGAAGTGGCAATATAATTCTTGGCTAGAATTTGATGGGAATGATCAAATCACTGCTCCTACCTGGATAAAAGAAGATATGGATGGAGATGGAGATTTAGAATGGTATTCAACAACTGCTGGTAGTCTAGCTGATTTGCTTCTCTTGGCACAAATTGATTTGACTGGATATGCAGACTCCATAATGTTGTCTTTTGATACTTTTTATATTATTGAAGATTTGTGGGATTATGGTTTCGTCCAAGTATCTATTGATGGTGGTTCTACATGGGCTTCGCTTAGCAATACATATACTACCATAGCTCATGATCCCGCTGCACATCCTGATATAACAGATAATCTTCCAGGACTCACGGATTCTAGCGATGGCTGGATTAATATGGAATTTGATTTAACACCATATGCAGGATTAAACGTGTTAATTGGCTTCCGTTATATGACAGATTGGGCTTTTGAATTGGATGGTTGGTGGATCGATAATGTATATGTTGGTGGAGATCTTATTGATGATGCAGATGATGTAGTAGCATTTTACTTCCCAGATAACCCTGAAACTGATTTTATAGTAACTCTTATCAGAGTAGATTACTGGAAGAATGAACCTTTCTATAGTTTAATCAATGACATGGATATCGACAGTGAAACTGAAACCGGATCTGAATCTTTATTCCTTTATACTTTAAAAATCCACAAAAGATCTAAACTATTAATGATCGTTAGCCCTAAATTAGGCCCTACAGATTATGAATTTTCTGTAATCAAAGGAATTAAGTGGAAACGCGGATGGTAAATGTTTAAAATAAATATCAATAAATAATTTTTTTTTTTTTAAATATCTTGTTATTTTAATCAGAATATAATAATTTTAGTATCACTAAAAGCAAAAATCAAGAGTAAATACTTTTTATATATAAAAATTCAATATTTAAAATGATAAACATGAAAGATTGGAGTGAAAATGTACAAAATAATCTTTTCCTAAATTTGGCCGAATAGAAAATAAAGCAGTTCATTCATTTATAAAACGAGATTTACTCATTAAGTATTGGTCAAATTTATAAGAATTTCTATGAATAGCTTGTATTTTTATATAATGTTTTATTAATCAATCATGTTGTTAAAAAGACAATTGGTTAATTATTTACGAGAGTTAAATCCATAAAAATTTCAGAGAAGATCGAAATTCCCCTGAAAATGAATATTAAATAGTTGAATTGGCCATGAAAATTGAAATTCTTGCGGGCAGTTTAAATATTTGTTGAATAAATTAGAGATATGGTGTTAACACCAAAAAACGAAATCCAAAAGCTTGAATCTAAAATACAAAAAAAAAACATTACTGATTTGGAGCTCGATGTAGAGAATGCCTATAGAATAACAGAAAAACTTGCGTTCCCTAGATTAATTGGGTCAGAAGGAGAAAAGAAAGCAATTGAAATTATATTCGAGGAATTTGGTAATGCTGGGTTTAATCCAATTCATAGGGATAAATTTAAAACCTCTTTTTATATTTGGATTGTTTTAAGATATATGTTTTTTCCAATTGGGATTTGTTTAGTATTGTTGGCATTATCATTCTATATTAATTCTTGGCTCTGTCTTGGAGTATTTTTATTAAATCTTTATATAGTCATAAAAGCTTTAAGCTTAGCAACTGATTGTGAAATACAATATTCTAAAAATGAGAACAATAATTTTGAAACTGAGAATATTTATGGAAGTGTGGAAAGTAACAATCCTAAAGCAAAAGTAGTATTTATGGCTCATTTGGACACAAAATCACAAACATTTCCATCTCACATCAGGATATTGATATTTATAATATCAGCATTTGGCATTTTAATAATGCTCGTCGCGTTCCTTATTTTAAGTATCATACAATTAATTGTACCTTTTAATTCTCTTGTTTTAAATAATATTCTATTTTCTATTTGTGTCGTAATTGTTATAATTAGTAATTTTAATTACTTTAATAAAACTGGAAATAAATCCTCTGGAGCCTATGATAATGCTGCCGCAGTCGGAACAATTATTGAATTAGCAAGATTTTACAAAAATAACGCGAAAGATAATGTAGATCTAATCTTCCTTTGTACAAGTTCTGAGGAACTAAACTTAGGTGGAGCAAAAGTCTTCATTCAGAAGTATAAAAACGAGTTCGATAAAAGTTCTACCTATTTCATTAACTTAGATCTTATAGGAGGTAATGAGATGATAAGATTAGTTACTTCATATGGGATTCCTCGCAAAATTTCCTCT
>SDBU01007199.1_pt1 | contig 12868 bp, 17 predicted proteins | sample 2277071 | NCBI WGS metagenome assembly SDBU01 (sample SAMN10397929, study PRJNA504765) | marine sediment metagenome | isolation source: marine sediment core GS08_GC12, 126 cmbsf | place: Arctic Ocean: Gakkel Ridge, Loki's castle | collected 2008 | reverse complement strand
GATAATTAAAAATCTCATCCTCAGCAAAGAATAGCTTGATTTCCTCTTCAGCATTCTCTACTGAATCGGAGCCATGGACTGAGTTGTTCTCAATATCCAGGCCCAAGTCACCCCTAATAGTTCCCGCCTCAGCCTTAGCCGGGTCGGTTGCCCCCATTGTTTCTCTGATTACCTCCACCGCCTTTTTACCCTCAAAGATAGAGGCAATTATCGGTGCCGAGCTGATATACTCTACTAAGCCGTTAAAGAAAGGTTTATCAGCATGGATAGCATAGTGTCGTTTGGCTAATGCTTTGTCCAGGTGAAGCATCTTAATCGTCACTAGCTTAAGCCCCCGCTTCTCCAAGCGGGCAATAATAGTGCCGACTAAACCTCTATGTATAGCATCAGGCTTGATAAGTACTAGAGACCTTTCCATTTTAAGCTCCGGTATTTATTTTGATTACCAACTTCGCCTTTATCTCTCTTTAAAGGGGATTACTTTTGCAGGGGCTTCGCCCCTTCACCCTTCCCTTGAGGAGTCGAGAAGTTCCTCTAAGTCAGCCACTGTTACCTCTTCCAGTGTGTCAACGATAAGGTCAGCCTCCTCCAGGCTCATCCTGGGGTGGGTATTGGTAATAGCTAGGCAGTGCATCCCAGCTCTCTTGGCAGCGGTAACACCAGCCACAGCGTCCTCAATCACAATGCAGTTCTTGGGCTCAACCCCCAGTTTTTGGGCGGCTAGTAAGAAACCCTGCGGGCTAGGTTTACCTTCGGTTACATCCCTACCCGAGACAAAGTGCTGGAAGCAGTTGCTTATACCCAGACCTCCGACAAGCAGTTGAATATTTTCGATGGGTGCTGACGAGGCTATTGCCATCTTAAACTCATGTTCGGTGAGTAATTCCATCAGCTTTATCGCCCCAGGCAACGGTTTTATGTTCTGCTCTACAACCCTACGAAAGCTCTCCTCTTTCTCCCAGGCAATGGCACTTATCTCGCTCGGTGAGATATCTTCACCCAAGTTGTTCCGTATTATAGTGTCGTTCCTTTGACCAAAGTTGCGCTTAAAGTCTTCTTCGGTAAAACTTACCCCCCTCTTTTTGAAAACCTGCTGCCAGGCATTAAGGTGATAGGGAGCAGTATCAGCAATTACCCCATCCATATCCCAAATAACCGCTTTACCTCTAGACATTGCTTTTAGGCTCTTCATCCTTATTACTTATATCAGCCGGCTTTGTGTTTAAGACAAACTGCGTAGCGTTGCCTTCGGCTACCGGGGTACCATCTCTTAAGGATATGCTTGCTTTAGCCTCAATTAACTTTCTGTTTTTTTTGGCTATGAACGAGGTGATAACGAGAGGCTCATCTACTAAGGGCAGGCGTTTAATTTTTACCTGCATTCTGGCAGTAACACAATACACACCTCCAAATAATGCAGCATAACCCATAGCCTCGTCAAGGACACAGGTTATAATGCCCCCGTGAACGATGCCCGCCCAGCCTTGATAAAGCTTACTAGGGGTGAACTCTGCCCGGGCGGTTTTGCCATCCCATCTAAAATCTAATTTCAGGCCAATGGGGTTATCCTGCCCACAGCCAAAACACATGCTGTATCCCTTATCAATATCAACCGATACTTGAGGCCAAGTTACCATTTTTGTCCCACTTTCTTATTCTATTGGGTGTTTGGGTTTAGTAATCGGTGGTTGCCTGAGGTATAGTGGCTGTAGGGTAGCCAGGTTGTCATAATTACCTACCTCAAGCCGCTTAAGCCCCAACTCGGCTAAAAAACCAGCCCGTCGAAATAGGGCGGCTGAGGGTGGTATCACTGCTCTTTGCTTAAGCCGCTTTCTTAGCTCTGGGGCAATGAGTGGTATGAATTCCCCACAAAATATGGTCTTTGAGGTTATCTGTGAGCATAGAGTGTCAACTGTGGTTATGTGCTCAGTAGCAAGCTGAACCCAATAATTGTGTTTCCTCTGGTACATAGCAGTGGCAATCTCCCCTCTACCGGCATTAAATATCGGGCAAACAGGCAAGCCAGTCTCAGTGTGCTGGTAGGCTTCTACTTCCAGGGTGCTGACGCCGACTATTGGGATTCCCAGGCTAAAGGCTAATCCCTTAGCCGAGCTTATTCCTACTCGTAATCCGTTGAAGCTTCCTGGCCCCTTGGCCACGATAATACAAGTGGTAGATTGAAGATTTACCCTGGTCTGATTTAGTAAGCGAGCTAATTGAGGTAGCAGTTCAACGGTGTGGTTTTGTCCACAATGCCAGGTCAACTCAGCTAGCACTTTACTCCCTTCAACCAGGGCCAGGCTAGCCATATCTGTTGAAGTATCTATAGCCAGTTGCATTAGCAGTCCTTTCTAGAGGGAAGCTTTCAGTCGTCCGAGTATTTCTAGGTACCGTTGGCCGCTGGGTTTAAGTTGAAAGCTACGCTCGGTATCGGAAAGATAGCTTATTTCAATTAGTAAATGCTCTGTTGGCAGTACGCTCAATCCCTTTTCCGCCCACTCCACTACACAAACACCCCTGCCATATAGATAGTCATCCAGGCCTAATTCTACGATTTCCTCTATATGGTCAAGCCGATACAGGTCTATATGATATAGAGGCAGCCTGCCATGGAGCTCTCTAACTACGACAAAAGAAGGACTGGCGGCATATTCCTTGATACCCAGCCCCCAGGCAATACCCTGAGTGAGGCAGGTCTTTCCCGCCCCCAAGCCTCCGACAAGTAGAAGAATGTCACCGGGCAGGGCTAACTCACCAAGACGAATTCCGAATTCTTGAGTCTGCTCCGGGCTATGGCTAATTAACTCAAGGCAGCTCATATCTATTCCGGATAGTGAATTTGGCGTTGAGTTAGCTTCGTCTCGGAGCAAAATGGTCCCAGCCTCCCTTATCGAATTTAAAGGGGTTTCCTCTTATGTCAACCAGGGTTACCTCTCTTACCTTATCAGCTACGATTTTACCGATTACTGTTACCGGGCAAGAAGCCAGCCTCTTTACCTTTTCAATGACTTCAGCACTTCCAGTAAATAACAATTCGTAATCCTCTCCTCCTGATAGTGCCAGTTCCAGAGACTTCTCGCCAAAGTTAGCTTTGACTGCAGTCTGAATGGGCACGCAGTCAACCTCTATTTGAGCGCCGACCTGACTTGCTTTACATATATGGCCCAGGTCTGAAATCAATCCATCACTGATATCTATAGCTGCTTTCACCCCCTGCTCTACGAGTAGTTGTCCTTCAGCTATTCGGGGATAGGGGCAAAGGAAAACCTTTCTCAAGCAAGTAGTGGCTTCAGGGTCAAATTGAAGCTGTTTAGTAAGCATCTCCAGGCCAGCGGCGGCAGTTCCTAAATAACCGGTAACAGCTACCTGCTCGTCAGGCCTGGCTGCTGAGCGGGTAAGTATAGGCTTATCCTGGCTGGTGCTGCCGAGAACAGTGATGGTAATAGCAACCAGAGGCGCACTGCTAGTATCTCCACCAATTATAGCTACGCCAGATTGCTGTGCCAGCTCAATCATTCCCGTGTAGAGGGCAGTAACATCCTCTACTTCTGTATAGGTGGGTACGGATAAGGATACCAGTGCATATCTGGGTATGCCACCCATAGCCGCAATATCACTCAGGTTAGCTGCCATTGCTTTCCATCCCAGCTCTCTCCAGGAAGTTATGGCTAAGGAAAAGTGGACATTCTGGATTAAGGAATCAACAGTAACCAGATGTATTGAGGCGTCAGCATACCAGGCGGCAGCATCATCACCGATGCCAATTAAGAGCCGCTCGTCATGCCGACTCCCGGCCATTTTAGCCAGGAGGTCAATCAGCTCGAATTCCCCCAGCTCCGAAACCTTCATAGGTGAAATTATAGCACGCCTATATTTGGGTCACAACCAAAAACTCTTACCTCGGCTCTACCAATTACCAGTTATCTATCTTAATTTTTACCTTGCTTAGTGGTATAATCAATCTATGAAACGAGAGTTGATGGATATTTTAGCCTGTCCGGTGTGTAAGGGGAAGCTGGAGCTTAATGTGGAGGAAGAGAGCGAGGGGGAAATAGTTACCGGTTATCTATACTGCCGAAAGTGCGAAGAGCGCTATCCTATCGTAGAGACCATCCCTAATCTGTTGCCACCAGAGCAGCGTGATTAGTCGGGGGCATAGGCTACCCCACTCTGAGGGGATTCCCACGCCTCTACACAGGAGATAGAAACCGGGGCTCCAGCCAACTTGGGCTGGAGTTCATTGTAGATGGTGGAAGCGATATTCTCCGAAGAGGGGTTTATTCTATCGAATGGCGATACATTGTTGAGACAGGTATGGTCGAACCTCGACAGAATATCACCTAAGTGCTGTTTTAGTACTGTGAAATCGTAGGCTAGACCTATGTCGTCAAGTGCTGGAGCATTTACCTTGACCACTACCCGAAAACGATGCCCGTGCAATGCCTCACACTTACCCTGGTAACCCCGCAAGAAATGGGCAGCATCAAAATGATGCTCTACTGATATCTGATACATTCTCCCTCCTCAACTATTTTCCCACTTAAAGACACCCTGTATCCCGGTTACTCCATTCACTAGCTCTTTGACAGTCTTGCCGTTTACCGGATGCACCAAGTCGGGAGCAATCTCAGCTAAAGGAATAAGGACAAAGGCCCTCTCCACCAGCCTAGGATGAGGGATAACCAGCTCGGGGGCTTCAATAATCCGGTCACCATAAAACAAAATGTCTATATCGATAGGGCGAGGCGCATTAGATTTACCGGGCACCCTCCCCACCTTCCTTTCAATACCCTTAGCTAGAGTGAGCAATTCAATTGGGGCAAGCCTAGTATAAACCTGGCATACCCGGTTGAGAAAGCGAGGCTGCTCAATATTACCTACTGGTTCAGTATCATATACCGACGAAACTTCTCCCACTCGCAACCTTTGTGACAGAAAATCTAATGCTCTGTCCAGATTGTCCTGGCGATTTCCCATATTTGAGCCAAGACCAAGGTATGCTGTTACTAGTTCAAAACTCACCCCACCTCCTTCAGATAATAGTATCACTCATCCGACACATTCGCACCATATCAGCACATACTAGTCAGCAACAAGCTGCTCTTCTACACTTCACGCTATGGTAAAGACTTTTGGCTACTCGCTCATATTATATCGCCCTTTCATTATTTATCAAGTAGCACTGCTGGAGAATATGGTATAGAGATTGCTTATCAACAGACCCCTTTCAATCTATCCTTAATGAATCTCCTCCTTGCCTTAGGGAAGCGAGGTGTGATATACTAACCACCGTTATAGGGAAATAGGGAGACAATAATTGCTGGCAGACTACGGTTATATTGGCTTATTCCTTATAGTTGTCATTCTTTTTGCTGTTACCACTCTCCTCCTTCCCTTCTTTCTCAGCTTTATCCGCATTGTTCCCAAGAAACCAAATCCTATTAAAAACTCCACCTACGAGTGTGGTATGGAAACCATAGGTAAGTCATGGGTTCAATTTAATTTCCGCTATTACTATTATGCCCTCATATTCTTAGTCCTTGATGTCCTGATTGTTTTTCTCTATCCATGGGCAGTTGACATCAGACAACTGGGAAGTTCCGGTTTTATCGGGGTACTTATTCTTGTTTTTATTGTTATTGTCGGTTATGTCTATGCCTGGAGAAAGAAGGTTCTGGAATGGAAATAGATAATATTAACCGGACATATGTCTATTCTGAGAGTGAGCTAGATAGGGCTGAGTCTGAGGCTATAGAGTCACTAAGGGCACATTCTCAGCAAGCTATCCCTGACCCAGATAGGTGGTTGGAAGAGGAGGTGCGTCACAATATCCTGGTCACCTCAGTAGATGCTATGCTTAATTGGGCACGGCGGTCTTCACTGTGGACAGTAATTTGTTTTCCGGCTTGCTGTGCTTTTGAGCTTATTGCCACTGCGGCTTCTCGATTTGACATCTCCCGCTTCGGTATGGAAGTCTTTCGCGCTTCACCCCGTCAGGCTGACCTGATGATTGTAGCTGGAACAGTGACCTGGAAGATGGCACCCCCGGTGCGGCGAATTTATGACCAGATGCCTGAACCCAAGTGGGTAATAGCCATGGGGGCGTGCGCTATTAGTGGTGGTACCTTTGCCCAGTCTTATAGCGTGGTGCCAGGGGTTAACCATATCATTCCGGTTGATGTTTATGTGCCTGGCTGCCCACCACGCCCTGAAGCTTTGCTTTATGGAATAAGGATGCTACAGCACAAGATATCTAAAAGAAGCTTACTACAGGAAGGTAGTTAAGAGGTGACGGTAACCCTGTCTGGCAAGGAAATAGCTAATAAACTGGAAAAGCAATTTCCAGGCAGCATTGTTGAGTCAAGTGAATATTGTGTTGTAGTCAAGAGTGAGTTCTTGTTAGCGGTAGCTACTTTTGTCAAGACTACGCCCGACCTTGATTTCGATTATCTCACCGGTATCACTGCTGTTGATTGTTATGACTACTTTGAGGTTATTTACCAGCTAACCTCGTTAGGGCATAACCACAGCCTAGTATTGAAGACGCGATGTTATGGTCGGGACAGGCCCACACTTCCGTCACTGGTTAGCTTGTGGCGAGGAGTTGATTTTCAGGAGAGGGAGATTTACGACCTTATGGGGGTTAGTTTCGATGGGCACCCCAATCTGAAGCGTATCTTCCTCTGGGAGGGCTTTCACGGACACCCCTTGCGTAAGGATTATTTATAAATGGTAGCCAAAACTGAACTGACACTTAAAACCGAGCCCTTTGTCTTAAATATAGGGCCGGTGCATCCGAGCACCCATGGGGTGTTCAGGATGAGGGCAACCCTTGATGGAGAAGTCATTATAGATATGGAACCAGTTCTTGGCTACCTGCATCGGGGGATTGAGAAGCTAGCTGAGGAGCGCACCTATACTCAAAACATTCCCTTCACCGATAGGCTGGATTATCTGGCTTCGATGAGCAATAATCTGGCTTATGTTCTGGCGGTAGAGAAACTGGCTGGAATTCCTGTTCCGGAGCGGGCTGAATATATCCGGGTTATTATGGCCGAGCTGCAGCGAATCGCCAGCCACTTGATAGCTGTTGGCGCTTTTCTCAATGATTGTGGTGCTTTCATGACTCCTATCCTTTATATGATCCGGGAGAGAGAGAAGATTCTGGACTTATTTGAGATGGTCTGTGGACAACGGCTTACCTATAACTATATGCGTATTGGCGGGGTAAGTCTTGATATTCCCGAAGAGTTTCTACCTGCCCTGGATAAATTTGTCAGGCAGATGCCTGGTTTTATCGATGAGTATGACCAGCTTCTGGCTAAGAATGAGGTATTACTAGTTCGCACCAAGGGTGTAGGCATTCTGCCTAAAGAGTTAGCCATCAATATCTCCGCCAGCGGTCCGATGCTTCGAGCCAGCGGTGTCAAGTGGGATATTCGGAAGGCAGACTCTTACTCTGTTTACGACCGCTTTGAATTTGATATTCCGGTGGGTAGCGTTGGCGATTGTTATGACCGGTACTGGGTAAAAATTCAAGAGATGCGGCAGAGTGTACGTATTATTAAGCAGGCTATGGAGCAACTACCGCCGGGTGAGGTGAGGAGTGAAGTACCCCATCTAATCCACCCACCCGTTGGCGAAGCCTATGGGCATATTGAAGCCCCCAAGGGTGAGCTTGGCTTTTATCTGGTGTCAGACAATTCTATTGCTCCCTATCGCTTTCACATCAGGGCACCAACCCTAATCAATCTAACTGCTCTTCGCGATATGATGATTGGCTGGAAGATAGCCGACGCCATTATCATCTTTGGCAGCATTGATATTTGCTTGGGTGAGGTAGACAGATAGTGGCAGCATTTAATTTTGGCCCTAATCCGTTTGGTTATTATCAAACAGCCTTGCCCCCTGACTGGCCGGGAAATCCATGGCTTCATTGGGGAGTTTTTGTTGTCATTATACTGGTTTTTGTTCTAGGAACGGTTATGGCATTTATCTGGTTTGAGCGCAGAGGTCTAGGGCGTTTTCAAGTACGCCTTGGTCCCAACCGGGTTGGCCCCTTTGGTTTACTCCAACCAGTAGCTGATGCCGTCAAGGTGTTGCTTAAGGAGGATATTGTTCCAACTAAGGGAGATAAATGGGTTCACTGGTTAGCTCCCGTGGTTGCTTTTACCCCGGTACTGATGATTTTTGCTGTAGTGCCGTTTCAGGCTGGGGCGCTACTGTCTGACCTTAATATAGGCATCCTTTATGTGGTGGCTCTCAGCTCGGTAACTGCGGTGGGGATATTTATGGCTGGCTGGGGTTCCAATAACAAATATTCCCTCCTCGGTGCTATGCGTGGTGTGGCTCAGGTAGTGAGCTATGAGATTCCACTGCTGCTGTCCATTATCAGTGTAGTGCTAATCGCCGGTTCTCTGTCTATGACCAAAATTGTCGAGGCACAGAACATACCTTTTATTTTGCTGCAGCCATTGGGGTTTCTCATCTTCTTTCTGGCGGCTTGCGCTGAGATTAATCGCACCCCGTTTGACCTCCTGGAGGCGGAATCGGAGATTGTGGCTGGTTTTCATACTGAGTATTCCGGGATGAAGTTTGCCCTGTTTTACCTGACGGAATACGCTGAGGCCCTGGCTATCTCGGCTATAATCACTACTCTTTTCCTTGGCGGTTGGAGAGGACCTCTATTGCCACCGTGGCTGTGGTTTTTGATTAAGGTTTTTGGGGTGTTCTTCTTTATGTTTTGGATACGGAGCACCATACCCCGCTTGCGGATAGACCAGGTAATGGCATTTGCCTGGAAGTTCCTCCTGCCGCTGGCATTGATTAACCTGTTTATTACTGCTATACAGGTAATGGTCTGGCCCGAGGCTTTACCCTGGACGGTAATATTCATAAATCTGGCTATAGCAGCAGTATTGGTAATTCTGTGGTCTAAATTTTCTCGCTTAGGAGGCGGAAGGGTTGAGGTTTGAACGGTATGGTATTGGTATAGCCAAAGGTATGGCGCTAACCCTTAAGCACCTGTTTCGCCGGCCGATTACAACGCAATATCCTGAAGAGAGGCTGACTACCTCGCGGAGGATACGGGGTAACGAGCTTATCTGGGACAGGGAAAGGTGCAGCGGCTGTGCTACTTGTGCCAAGAGCTGCCCTGAGGGTGCTATTAAGATTATGACCTCTGAAAGTGAGGGCAATGGGTTGGTTGCTGCACCATGTAGCCAGGCTTGTCCTGCTGGTGTGAACATCCCTGGTTATATTCGCTTCATTGCTGACGGTAAGCCTGCTGAGGCAGTGGCTGTCATTCGAGAGAAGATACCTTTCCCCTCGGTATGCGGTCACGTTTGTATCCATCCTTGTGAGACTAAGTGTCAACGGAATCAACTCGATGACGTCATTGACATCCGGGTGCTCAAACGATTTGCCACTGAGCACGATACTGGGCTATGGAAAGCAAACGCTAAGGTTGCCTCAGCTACTGGTAAGCGTGTTGCCATTATTGGCTCAGGACCAGCGGGACTAACCGCAGCCTATTACCTGGCTAGGCTTGGCCACTCGGTGACTGTCTTCGAAGCGTTACCCGAACCGGGGGGTATGATGCGAATTGGTATCCCTGACTATCGGCTACCCAAGGACGTCCTCAGGGCTGAAATTGAAGCAATAAAAGGCATTGGCGTTGATATAAGGACGAATACCAAAGTAGATTCCCTAGACAGTCTCGTTGAGCAGGGTTACAACGCTATCTTTTTAGCTATCGGGGCGCATCAAGGTATCAGGCTGGGCGTTGAAGGAGAAGATAGCCCCGGGGTGATTGAATGTGTTTCCTTTTTGAGAGATGTGAGTTTAGGTAAAGAGGTAAAACTTGGGGATAGAGTAGCTGTTATCGGCGGTGGTAACGCAGCTATAGATTCGGCACGAACTGCGCTTCGTCTCGGAGCTAAAGAGGTAACAATTGTCTATCGGCGAACCCGCGCTGAGATGCCAGCTAGCCCCGAAGAAATTGAGGCGGCTATAGAGGAAAGAATAGAAGTCTACTTCCTAGCGGCGCCATCAAGAATAATTAGCCAGGATGGTGAGTTACAATTGGAGTGTATTCGCATGCAGTTGGGTGCCGTGGATGCTAGTGGAAGGCGGCGACCCGAACCAATCAAAGGCAGTGAGTTTACCATGAACTTCGACAATATTATAGCCGCTATCGGTCAGCGTCCGGAGGTTCCTGACCGCTTTGGTTTACCTCCTGGTCGGGGAAATATAATTCAAGCTGACGATGATACCCTTACCACCGACAGAGAAGGTGTTTTTGCTGGTGGCGATGCCGTAAGCGGACCGGCTTCGGTTATTGAGGCGATTGCTGCCGGAAGACGAGCGGCAACCTCTATAGATAAATACCTGGGTGGCGGGGGGATAATTGATGAAACGCTGGCGCCAGCTCTAGAGAGGGTAACCCCGCTCAGGAAAGCTGCGAAGGGGTGGCGACCACAAGTGCCTGCCCTCCCGCTCAAACCACGGATTAGCAGCTTTGCTGAGGTAGAACTTGGGTTGAGTGAGGAGGTGGCAGCTAAAGAGGCGAGACGGTGCCTAATGTGTGACCTTGCCTATGTAGTAGACAAGTTTGAGGTAGATACCGGGTACTGCATCTTTTGTGGCCTGTGTGTTGAGGCTTGCCCTCGTAATGCTTTGTTTATGGGTTATGCTTATGAGCTGGCTAGGTATCGGCGGCAGGAACTACTGTTGAATACGGAGGGTTTGCTATTGTCGGATAAGAGACAACCCAGCGGTTATGCCCGGCCCAAAGTTGAGGCAGCCTTACCTCAACAAACTTTACTAATTGATAGGGATAAGGTTAAGAAGTGATAGGACTAGATATTGCCTTCTGGGTATTAGCCATAATAGGGATAGTTGCTGCTTTAGTTGTCGTTTTGTTTCGAGATGTTTTCCGGGCGGCTCTTTCCTTGATTCTGTGCTTCCTGGCAGTGGCCGGACTCTATGTTACCCTCAGTGCTGACTTTCTAGCGGCAGTGCAAATTCTGATTTACGTCGGTGCCATATCAGTGTTAATTATTTTAGCTATCATGCTAACCAGAGAGGTTCAGCAGGGTAGTCTTTCCAATAGACTGCGGATTCCAGCTTTTGTGGTAGCTATTTTATTTTTAGGCGCTATGAGTTTTGCCATGCTTAAAACACCGTGGCAGGTAGTCGGTATACCACCTCTGGAACCGACTACTGCAGCTCTGGCAGGTAAGCTTTTTGGTGAGGGCGGCTTTATCTTAGCCGTGGAGATTGCCGCTGTCCTTTTGCTAGCTGCCATTTTAGGGGCTATCGTTTTAGTTAGGGAGAAGTAGACAAATGTCTGTAGGCTTAGAGCATTATCTTGTATTGTCAGCCATTCTATTCTCTATCGGGCTGTATGGGGTGCTGGCTAAACGCAATGCCATAATCATCCTGATGTCAATCGAGATTATGCTCAATGCGGTAAATATCGCTATGGTCGCTTTCTCCCGGTATATTGTGCCCTTATTATTGACGGGGCAGGTTTTCGCTATTTTCATTATGGTAGTAGCCGCAGCCGAGGCAGCCGTCGGCTTAGCCATCATAATAGCTATCTATCGTCACCGTGAGACTATAGATGCCACCAAAATCAACCTGATGAAATGGTAGTTAATAATGTGGATAGAAATTAAAAAGGCACAAAGCTTAATGCTGGCTGAGATGTGGAAGGAACTCTTTGAGGGTGAAGGGATTCCAACTCGTATCCTGCCGGCACCTGGTGAGCCTAGGGATAGAGAATTAGCCGTCTATTCTATCCTAGTGCCTAAAGATAAAGAGCATATTATAGAAGAGGTGTTAAGGAAGCTGTAATGCCATACTTGGTCTGGCTTATTTTTCTACTCCCGCTCTTCTCTTTCATCGTAATATCTCTATTTATCAGACCTTTCCTGAATGATAAGTCCAAGCTCAGTGGTTATATTATTATTGCCTCTCTTCTGGGTTCCTTTGCTTTATCAATCCGGGCACTGTTGGCAGTGCTGGCTGCTCCCGGTCATGAAATACCAATACCTGATATAAGCTGGGTGATTATTGAGGGTGGGGTTACTATTCACCTCGGGCTAATAATGGACTCGCTGACAGCAGTGATGCTTATTGTCGTTACCGTAGTCAGCCTGATGGTACAGATTTACTCGCAAGGCTATATGCATGGAGACCCAGGTTACCACCGTTACTTTGCCTTTATGTCACTGTTTACCGCCTCAATGCTGGGTCTAGTCATGGCTGACAATCTATTTCTCATGTATGTGTTCTGGGAGCTGGTTGGCTTAGGCTCTTATCTGCTTATTGGTTTCTGGTTTCATCGCCCAGCGGCAGCCAACGCCGCCAAGAAGGCTTTTATCATTACCCGCCTTGGTGACTTCGGCTTCTTAGCCGCAATATTGCTTCTGTTTTTTAATACCGGCACCTTTGATATTACCCAACTGCATAGTTTGGCTGTAGCAGGAGCGCTGGGGGGCACCATCCTTACCTGGGCAGCCATTGGCATCTTTGCTGGTGCAGTGGGCAAGTCAGCTCAATTCCCGCTCCATACCTGGCTGCCTGATGCTATGGAGGGTCCGACTCCAGTTAGTGCCTTAATCCATGCTGCCACCATGGTAGCCGCCGGTGTCTTTCTGGTAGCCCGCATGTTTCCTCTCTTTGAGCACTCGGTTGAGGCATTGACTACAGTAGCTATAATCGGCGGCTTTACGGCTATCTTTGCCGCTACTATGGGCTTGGTGATGACCGATATTAAACGGGTTCTGGCTTATTCCACTATCAGCCAGCTTGGCTATATGATGCTGGGTCTGGGGGCTGGTGGGGTAGCTATTGGTATTTT
>SDBU01007198.1_pt1 | contig 12868 bp, 15 predicted proteins | sample 2277071 | NCBI WGS metagenome assembly SDBU01 (sample SAMN10397929, study PRJNA504765) | marine sediment metagenome | isolation source: marine sediment core GS08_GC12, 126 cmbsf | place: Arctic Ocean: Gakkel Ridge, Loki's castle | collected 2008 | reverse complement strand
CTGACAAAACAACTCTAGTTGCCGAGTTGGTGAGGCTTCGCGAGCTCGCCTAAAGGGCTCTCTCGCCTCACCAACATCCATCCCTCGGAAAGGTACCAGTAATCAAGCATCTCACCCCGACCTGAATCCGGTTTTGATTGAACTCCCTGCTTCGTTTTGATAAGAGTTGGATATCGTGAGATTTCGCCAATTTACGATCATGGGAAGTTATCCAGGGAAACTGGGATCTTAAATATCTGAAGGTTTGCCAGGATATATTTACTTTTCGATCACAGTTACCAGACACTAAATATTGAATACGCTGTTGTTGTGATATTCAGAGTTCCACATAATAACTGTTAGACAAGGAATAAATGAAGAAACCAGCCACAGTAACCGTTGTTATTGGGTCCGTACTAGTGATTGTCGCCATCGCGTACTACATCCTTTCAGTCAATCGCGTCAATACACAATGCATGAACTCTCTTGACCCACTATCCCTCGCAATCTACGAATACCGCGATGCGAATGGCAACTGGCCAGAGAGCATCCTCACCTTTCCAGATGATATGAAGAAAACCACCCGTGGCGTCCCGATAATCTATGATAGGGATAGTTTGTTATTGACAGCCGAATGCGCCCATCCAGGCATACCCCTCTTTGACCGTCTAGACTACCGACCATATGGGACAAACTTCCATCGTACTTCATCACACGCGATGAGTCTTGAGATCGGTTATCAACGTTGGAAGGAAGAGGCCGCTTATGAACGTTGGAAGAAAGTTGAGCAGGAGAACTAGTGCGTCTAAGCAATATCTCGAGCGGACAGCCGATTCGGCTGCCGCTCAGCTAAATCGTTAGCTTTCAATAACTGCAATAATCGCAAATTTAGGTAAATTAACAATAATGCCATACTATCTTTACTTTGGCACATCTTCAAAAATCTACGATATGATTCTAATATCAAAGGGCGATAACTTCTAATCAAATGCTAATAACATACCTCCAAGAACTCGAAATCCAAGACCGCATCTACACCATGTCTCCGGGTACTATGCTCGTTGGGGTCGCTAAGCAGAATGACGGTGATAATAGGCCATATGATAATGTGGTGATTATGGGTAGCTCCCAGGAGGAGGAAACATGAGCACCTTTGTCAAAGGGATTACTTTCGGATTAGGCTTTGGATTAGGTTTACTTATGATTGCTCTTGTTGTCATCAATTATCCCTTCATAATATCATCGTGCTACGATGATGGATCAGATGATACCATCGTTGGAACCGATGCCATTACTATCAACGAGCATCGACTTGAAGTTGTTGACGGGAAACCTATGATATATGGCTCATTAACCAATTCCACTGACAAGCAACTCTCAAGTGTCATGATAGAAGGCTCTATCTACAATGAAGATGGACGCTTTCTCGATAAGAATGACGACTATTTTGCTTCGCTACCCCCTAAGGAAACATTCGGATTCAAAATTGGCTTTTACGATTGGAAAGACAGACAACTTGGCAATAATTTGACTCATGAAGTACGAATAGCACAAGGGTTTGACAGAGAGTAATGTCCAACGAATTGCAGAAGCACAACAAAGGTGGGGTTTTGATATGGTACTCATATCGTAATATTTCTCAAAATAACGATACTTGGAAGGAATCTTGAGTTCGTTGCTCTTGAGCTTCGATTTGTGATACTTGGAAGGAATCTTGAAAATGCCAAAGCACAGATATTTCATACTTCGTTCCGCTGTCCATCATGTTGACAGGAAATCTTTGATCTAAAATGTCAAAATCGAAGAAAGTGATAATTGTTGCTTCAGCCCTTGCAATTCTTATTGTTGCTTGTGTAATTGGCTATCTCTTGGGCTTTAAGTCCGGCATTCGTGCTGGTGGCTTTGCGAGTAGCATGGCTGAAATGATGTTGTCCCAGCAACACATGCGTGACCAAATGGTGAACGCAGACTGCGAAGGGGTCAGGCAGGCAATTGACGACTTATTAGTAATTCTTGAAAAATACAGAAATGTAGAAGGTAGCCTAATATCGGACACAGTATATTATGGTGACAATATGCTTGCTCATGTCAGACTTGCCAGGATTGAAAAGTATATGGGCAATCATGAAGAGGCATTAGAACATATGGAAAGAGCAAAAGAGGCATGCCTTCATCGTGCATGGAAGGATTGTTCGGAGAAGAAGCTCATTTGGTTTGCAAAGCAAGTTGAGGAAAGATATCCAATCGGATGCCTGGCCAATGAAAACAATGGGGATATGCACGACAAGGCTGATTCAGCTGACACAAAAAGCCACTCCGCTGATTAGCAGCGTTATTACCGACTTCTCATTATGCGCCATATCATGATTCAGACCAAATGTACGATACTGTCATAGTATCTTCAAATCCAAAGTCACAGTCCCAGACTCAAGCTCTCTGCTATTAATCGTAAGTTTAGCCAAATCTAACATAGTGCCATAGTATCCTGAAAATCGAACCCCTGAAATCCCCCACGATCTGAATGCCCAATCTTCAGTTAGCCCTAAAAAACTCACGATTTGCTGTATTATCTTGAAAATCCCGGGATTTATGATACTGGGAAGAAACCAAGCAAATGCTTGACCGGAAATATCTAAAGGTTTGGCAAGATACATTGAAAGCCAAATCGCATTAATCGGGAGAGTGTTCTTCCCCTACTTGGTAGTTTTCAAATGAGAGAAGTTTGCCGAGACTCCGAAATCAAAAAGAAAACCAAAATACTCATTAGTAATATGAATCAAAAATGTGATAGTTCCAAGAAATCGCTCTTTTTAACCCTCTCGGCTTGGGGACTAATCATCATTTACTCGACAAAAGCTGTTTTCAATATAGGATATGTACTCCATGACATAGCGAGACTATATGATAACGAACCATATTCGTTCGTCATATTCATAGTCGCGCCTTTCATAATCACATTATTCCTAATCCCGACAATCTGTTCTATTGGACTTCTTTTGAGAAGGAATTGGGGTAGGCTAGGTATAATGATAATTTGTGTCTTAAGTGTCGTCACCGCTTCGAGCTCTATTGTCATTTTCCGGGCTTTTTACCCACGGCAGATACTCTGGATAGTATTCAGTCTGTCGGTCTTTATGATGCTTAATTCTGAAAGGACGAAAAGGGAATTGCAATAAGTAAAAAGGAAACGGCTTAACTTGCAACTAACCTTTTAAGCAATGAGGCTGATAGGTCGCCCGTTACACACTTTTTGTTATGCTCTTTATCATGAATCACCCCAGATTCACGATACTGTCATAATATCCTGAAAATCGGGGTCTTCAAATCTCTTTCGATCTGCAAACCGTATCTTGACCTCAGCCTGTAAAAAGGCATCAAGTTTGACAACCCTCATGATTTCAGTTACATATCTTCAACAGAATCGTCGAATGGCCGAGTGTTGATGCTGGGAAGCCTTCCTGGGCCAAAGGCAAGAAAAAGACCAAATAGTGTAGTGACGACTAATGAAAGGTTCATCTTAGGCGATTCTGGTCGGGTGAACGACCATTGTGGCAGGCCATCCGGGTTTTGTTTGTGGGGGGCTATCTTTCCTTATTCCTCGTGAATTTCTGCATGATGGGTCCTTTCGCAGACAGCGTGAAGCTGGAAGTTGTTGGTGTCTTGCTCACGGCAATCATGTTTATGTTCCTAATCTTTTCTCTCGTGTCGGTTTGACGATGTTCCAGGAATGTCAGGCAGAAAGATTGGATAAGGTCCATCCGTGACATGAAAAATTGAATATTCCGAGCTTGCTGATGAATAACGCAAATAGCAATGAAGAAAATGCCTTGTGTCCCAGCTGCATGACCGCCAATGCACCATCAACTGATTTCTGTGAGAAGTGCGGATGTCCAATTGGTCAGTTTGTCAATCTGGATCCACTGAAAAGAATCTACTCCCAGGGATGGCTATACAGGAGGTCGGCATCTGGCCGCATAACTCCGATAGTCTGTTTGGGTATGTGGCTGATATTCGGACCTAGTTTTCTTATCTCCATGTTTGTCCTATTGGAAACCATGTTTGATGACAGTGATTCTGCCAGCCACGGTTATTGGTTTCCTCTTTTTTTCGGGCTATTATCTGTTATCATTCTTTATCGTGTTACTAAGAACTATCTCCGGTGGCGGGGAAGGAATACGCCTGACCACATAAGCGGTGAACGGCCATAGAACAGGAAGCTTCCTAACCACTAGCTGCAGCGGACGCGGTAAGCCGTCGCTGATTTCCATCGTTTAGGAGAACTTAATCTATGACCAGGCTAATGATGGCTATATGCTGTTTGTTTCTGGCTAGTTGTGCGCATACTCCCGCTGATGTAAGTTGGGATGAACTATTAGAAAGTCACTGCACAGGTCTTGACGAAATCAGTTTAACCGAACCTAACAACAGAGATGCAATAATATCTCATGCTTATATTGACACTCCTAGAGAGGTCTTAGCTGAAATGGAAAATATTATTCACACGGAAGGCTATGATCCAATTTTATTTGAGATATATCTTGCATACAAACTGGTCAAGGATTCGGATGACAAGGAAATACTGCCGTTAATATTGGAATATGTTTCCAATGACACCGACAATGCAATTCCTCTATATTTTCTGAGCTATTATTACGCTCAAAAGGAGAAGTATGATGATAGCATCAACTACTTACGTCAAGGCAACCTAAGGAAACAATGTCAATTATACATTAAGAAAAAGAAAAAAATCCTTTTCGACTATGTTTTGAAAGAAACAGACAATGAATTGGCCGCTTACTCTTCTCAATTCATCATTCACAATTCGGACCTTTACATAGTCCTTCGAAGACTCTCGACAAAGCTCATGAAAAACAATATTGCGGATGTCAAGCCAGATGAAATCGCTGAGATTGGACAGAAATTTGAGCAAGAAAGTATCTCCGTCATAGACAAGCTGGTTAGCCTTGCGATACAAATGTGTTGTATAGACAAAAATGTTGATACCAAGAGATATGAATTTCTTGACAGAAAATATGAATACTATCGGTCGCTCGTTCGCAGACACTACGATGAGAGGGGGAAGGAAAAATTAATTCTATACCTCAAAACAGTTTTCGAGCATGGCGAGGTCTATGCATTAGAACAATTAGATTCCCCTTAACCACTCGCTGCAGTGGACGCCGTAAACCTCGCCGATGAGTTCATGGGTTATGCGTTAATAAAGGTACTTGATAGAATGTCTCAGCACACCAGATATTTAATAAGGCTTTTGGCCATTGTCTTAATTGTATATGGCGGAGTTGAGTTGCTACTAGGAATAAAGTCTTTATGGTGGACTATTCGGGACTTCTTCTACTCATCACACATTACTTCTTTATTGACACGTCTGTATTATGGCGGCTTCATCTTCTTCTTTAACCTTGTGCGCCCAGTCGCTGCAATTCTCGGGGGCATAGGCCTCTTTCAACAGAAGAAGTGGGGCTGGATTGTATCAGTCGCTGTATGTCTTGTCATTTTCACATTGGGTTTCGCTGGGACTATTAATTATGCCATCGCCAGCTATCTTCTTAGATATGTTCCTCTGCCACCTATTCCGGAAGGAGCCCAGGTGGTAAGGTATTATAGCATGATCCCCAACTATATTACTACTTTAGTTAGTATAGTCTTTGTCCTGCTGCTGAATCGTAAATCCGTGAAACAGTTATTTCGGCATTGAATTTGATTGCATAACCAAGCCACATATTATGATTTCAGTGACTTGTCCTCGAATCGCCGAATGCATAGACAATGGGGACTGCTTGAAAACAGGGAACTGAGAGGAATAAATGTCAGGTGTCAATGTTTCAGCAATTGTGGCGCACTTAATTCTTACCTTCATACTGATCCAGCCATCTGTGGCAAATGATCGGAAATGCGATATCGCACTTGAGGTGATATCCGATCATGAAGTCCAGCACGTTTGCTTGAAGTCAGCTGACCTTATGGTTGTCGGTATTAACGAAGGGTTAGATGAAATAAGAGTTGAAATTGAAATCGTTTCTAGATTGATCGCAGAATTGGCAGACATGACTCGTCAGAATACTGGAAAGGAGCTCCTTCTACGAACTGATGATGGTATAATCTGGTCAGGAATTATAGGTGAACCTATTACAGATGGAAAAGTTGCCTTTCTCGTTTCGTCAGCAAAAAAAGCCCGGGAGATTGTCAGCGGACTTGGGAAAGAGCCCGACTACCATCGAAAGGTTACGCCTGATCAGATCGAAGGTGTAAAAACATATTTGAAGGGTGCTAAGAACCCATGGTACGTGAAGGCGTTGGGAGCACTTAATCAAGGAGACTACAACCATGCAGTTGAGTATCAAAAGAACGCGATCGAGATGGAGCCGAACGATCCTTTACATTACGCATCACTGAGCACCATCTATTATCTTCAAGAGAAGAAGAACCTTGCAGTCGAACAATTAGTTAAAGCTGATAAGATTATTAACGAAGATGATATTCACAAATATGCTTATATATATCTTAGCCTTGGCGAACTGAATGCTGAGCTGGGCAATTACGGGGAGTCAATTGAAAGCTATATTCGGTTGATAGCCGCTGATAGGGACAACTATAAAGCTCACTTGGGCCTTGCGAGGGTTTATGAAAGAGCCGGGGAAAAGGATCTCGCAGTTCAGGAATATTCTGTCTTGGCAGGATCAGGGATAACGTACTTCGAGAACCTTGGAACGGAGGGTATCAAGAGATTGAAGGAAAGGCAGCCCGGAGCTCCGTAAATAAACAGGGAAAGCATGTAGAAAGCACCGGGTTCGTATCTTAATTATTAGTTGTTGATGTTTTCATCGTACCGCTTTGATAGGAGTACACAATCTTCAAAAGTAGGACTTCACCGAAACAAGCCGACCCAAGATGTATGATAACAAGAAACAATGCGTTGTGTTTGAGGTCACCAATTCGTCAAGATAATTGCCAACCAGAGGCGACGAAGGCGTTGCAGCCGACTTACGATTATTGAGCGAAATCCTCAAGGCCCACCTCAATTGACCAGGACTTCCCAATTAAAGTGCCGGGTACAACTCACCGCCCGGTTTTGTATAACCTCTTAATATCCCTTGACCATTGGTGAACAATTGATTATGGCTTTCATCATCTGGACGTTTAAGGAGGACCACATGAACAAGGCCGAACTTATAGACGCTCTCATAAAGGAAACCGACCTCTCGAGATCCAAGGCTGAGAAGGTCGTTCAGGTGTTCTTTGATGAAATGTCCGATGCCCTCGCAAGGGGTGACAGAGTTGAGATTCGCGGTTTCTGTAGCATCTATTTGAAAGATTACAAGGGCTATACCGGAAGGAACCCGAAGACAAAACAGGTGATCCAGGTACAACCCAAGAGACTACCCTTCTTTAAATGCGCTAAGGAGCTGAAAGAGAGGGTGGATTACCCGCAAACCTAAAGCACAGGAGGAAAGCGTAAATGAAGAAGCTCAAAAAGGATCTGCAGACTGTGACCAAAGAGTTCAAGACACTCACAAAGAAGATAGGACAACTCACAACCAAATTAAAGAAGACGGCGGTTGACGAGCTTGAACACGCCCAAGCTAGAATTAAACTGAAATCGCCATCACAACATGCAGCCAGCGCATTAAAGACGCTTACAAAGCAAACGGACAGACTGATCAAAGCAGTTGGCAAGTTTGAGAAGAAGAAGGCTGCCACGAAACGGAAGGCTAAAGCCAAGGCTAAGCCAGCCAAAAAGGTCCGTGCAAGGAAGGCTCCTGCGAAGAAGCCTCCTGCCAAAAAAGCCAAAACAGTGACAGCCACTGATCAAGTGCTCAAGATTATCAAGAGGTCAAAGAAAGGCGTTGATGTTCCAACTCTCATGAAGAAAACAGGACTTGCTCAAACAACAGTCAGAAACATTGTCTTCAAGGCAACCAGGCAGGGCAAGATCAAAAGAGTTGGTCGGGGGATTTACGTAGGGGCATAGCACGCCAGCCGCGGCCCACAGCTGCGCCCAGAAGGATGTGACGATAGTTGTGCTTGCACATGCCTATCAAGAGCTATTAAGCCCTTGATCTCTCAAGGTTCCATCAAAAATCGTAAATTCATCCCATTTAAGCACATGTAAAGATGTCTTGAATCGGCACACACCTTAAAAAGCCCTTTTTTTGTTCCCAATCCGGTTTCGATATGTGTTAATTATCGTCAGATTTCGCAGATCTTTTTGTCATCGCAAACAATTTCTAATTCCAGGCCTCAAGGATGAAACCTCATACATAGTGTGTTTCCAAAAAAGGTGTTGTTATCAAGGTTACTTGGTATTGATAACAGGTGGTGATTTGGAAGAGAGGAAACAGTCTGTTGTCTAGACTCTGGCAGGAAGCTTTGAGAGGAGGCGATAAACCATGCGTTATGACACGGGGCTGAGGGTCTATACTTCAAAGAGGGTAGAAGAAATTGAGGGAGCGGATATCCTCGTAGGCATCCCTTGTTATAACAACCAGGGAACCATTGATCACGTGATCCAGATGGTGAGCCATGGGCTCCACAAACACTACAAGGATTTGCGGTCTGTCATCATGGTCGCAGACGGGGGTTCTACGGACGACACGCGGGAGGTAGCCAAGGAATTCCAGATCAAACCTTGGCAGGAAAAGATCGTGTCTATCTACCGGGGACCCGGCGGCAAGGGTTCTGCTTTTCGGTCCATCTTCGAAGCGGCTAAGCGTCTCAAGGTGAAAGCCTGCATGGTGGTGGATTCAGATCTACGTTCCATCGACAGCGACTGGGTGATGTATCTTCTCCAACCCATTCTGGAGATGGATTATCAATACGTTTCCCCGCTATATTCCAGGTACAAGTATGATGGCACCATCACCAATAACATCGTGTACAACCTGACCCGAGCCCTTTATGGTCTTCGCGTCCGCCAGCCCATTGGTGGCGACTTTGCCTTTGTGGGTGAGCTTGCGGATTACTACATTGACCAGGATGTCTGGGAGACGGACGTGGCCCGTTATGGCATTGACATCTGGATGACCACCAATGCCATCACCAAAAACTTTAGAATCTGTCAGTCCAATTTGGGCGTTAAGATCCATGACGCCAAGGACCCTGCCGAGTCTCTGGGGCCGATGTTTCGGCAGGTCATATACACCCTGTTCGTTCTTATGGAGCAGAATGAAGCTTTCTGGAAAGGAGTGAAGGGAAGCCGAAGCTTACCTACCTTCGGTCTTGATAAGTTTAAAGAACCAGATCCCATCCAGGTTGACCTTGAACGGTTGGTAAAGGAATACAAAACCGGGTTTCGGCATTTTAAAGGGCTATACAAAAGCATCTTCTGCGAAGAGTGTTACGCCGAACTCAAGAAATGTGCGGGCAAAGCCAAGACCAAGTTCACCATGCCTGTTAAAACTTGGGCCATGGTCCTTTATGAAACGGCAGCTACTTTCCATGCTTGGACCGGCAACAGGACGCAACTCGTAAACCTCATTACCCCGCTCTATCTTGGTCGTGTTGCTTCTTTTATCAACCAGACCAAAAAAGTGAGTTCATCCCAAGCTGAAGAGGTAGTCGAAGAGCAGGCTCAGGTCTTTGAAGATCAGAAGAATTACCTAATCCGAGTCTGGGATGAGAAAGTGAAAAGTAGGGCGTGATTCCAGCACGTTTCCTAATAATCTTCAAATCAACCCCGATGAAAGATAGCTGCTATGATGACTCCCGGTAACAGTGAGGACCTTTGGATAGGAGTTTCTTATCTTCAACTGCCGGCATTGCTTTAGGCCAAACGACTGTGAATGTAAGATTACAAGAAAGTATTGGGACCATCTGAGGAACAAGATTATTCTAGGCTCCTTCGCCTATCTTAAATTCCGGCCATTTCACGGTCTTGTAAAGGCATCACAAGTCGGGACACACTTTAAAAAGCCCGTTTTTCATCGCCAATCCGGTTTCGATATGAGTTCGATATCGTCAGCCCCAAAAGTTGTAACTTTTGTTAAAATAGGATTTTGTTTAGATCACTTTAGGTGATCTCCTTATTGTCAATAAGCCCCTATATTGTGTATGGTCCATAAAAGTAAGTAAGGAGAAAGAGCTACAAACATAACCCAAGGCAGGGAGAGAGCCCTTGTGGGACTGATCAAGGCTCATGCGGAATATTACTGATACTCGTGCTTATGGGCCTTTTTTGTTTTTCTGACAATGGGAGGATTTTCCAATGTCCAGTAAGCCGACCTATGAAGAATTGGAACAAAGGGTTAAGGAACTTCAAAAAGACGCTCTTCAGCACAAGCAAGCCGAGGAGGCGCTGCGGGAGGCTCACGACGAGTTGGAACAGCGTGTGATAGAGCGCACGGTCGAACTGAAACAAGCAAACGAGCAACTGGGACGGGAGTTGGATAAACGCAAGCGGATGGTGGGGGCGTTGACTAAAAGCGAGACGTTTCTCAATACGACGGGGCAAATGGCGAAGGTAGGCGGTTGGGAAATTGATGGAGAGACACAGAAAGTTTTCTGGACTAAAGAAATATACAATATTACTGAAGTTCCCCCTGATTATGATCCTTCATCACTAGAAAACGAAGCGATTGTTTTCTTTAATGCAGAAGATCAGTTGAGATTACAGAAAGCAATTCAACGAGCATTTGAACACAATGAACCATACGACATGGAACTCTATATTACTACAGCAAAAGGAAATAAGAAGTGGATTCAAGCTATTTGTGAGCCTTATGTTGTAGATGGTAAAGTAGTGAAGCTTGGCGGCGTTTTTCAAGACATCACCGACCGCAGGCAGGCCGAGGAGGCGCAACGGCTGCATGCCGCCATGATGGACAATGTGGCCGAAGGGGTTTACCTGATCGGCTTGGACGACCTCATCATCAAGTGGACCAATGAGAGATTTGAGAGAATGTTCGGCTATGATCCCGGGGAGATGGTTGGAAAGCAAGTGGACATCGTCAACGCGCCCACGGAGAGGACACCTACCGAGACCCGGATATCCATCGTGAACGTTCTAAAGGAAACCGGGGAATGGCATGGCGAGGTCAGGAACATCAAGCGCGACGGAACCCATTTCTGGTGCTACGCCAACGTTTCCGTCTTCGACCATCCCGAATACGGGAAGGTCATAGTGTCGGTCCATACCGACATCACCGAGCGCAAGCGAGTGGAAGAAGCTCTAGAACGTTCCAGGAAAACATTATTGGCAGAGCATAAGCAAAGGAAGCTATTGTCCAAACAGCTTATCACGCTATTGGAGGCCGATCGCCGTCGAGTTGCAATGGAACTTCATGACCAGATCGGTCAGACTGTGGTCACGCTCAAGATGAAGCTTGAGGCTGCATTGAATCAATTAAGGTTAAAGTCGGCTGACGCTGCCTTAAAAGCGGCGGCACACCTTGCATACGACAACGCACTTCAGGCCGTGGAAGAAATTCAGAACCTCTCACGCGAGCTGAGGCCAAGCACGCTGGATACCTTAGGTTTAGTTCCTTCCCTCCGCAGTCTGTTCGATGATGTCAACCGGTTTAAGGAGTTGGAAATTAATTTCTTTCACAAAAATATTCCGCGCCGATTGGACCCGGAAAAAGAGCTTGCCATCTACCGCATCATTCAGGAGGCACTGATCAATGTTGTCAAGCACGCCAATGCCAAAAAGGTATTTGTGAATCTCGTCAAGAAAAAGAAATTCATCACGTTAGGTGTGGAGGATGATGGCATTGGCTTTGACAAAAACGAAGTCATGAAGAGCCCAGCAGAAAAGGGTCATCTGGGACTGCTCATTATGCAAGAGAGGGCAGTACAGGTTGACGGAGAGTTCTCCGTAGAGTCACGGATCGGCGGGGGGACACATTTGTTGGCACGGATACCATAGCGCTGAGCATCCACATATTGTATGTGAGCTACAGAGCCCCAAAGTTTCAATTTCTGCTATTAATCTCGAATCAGGCCAAATTTACAATAGTGCCATATTATCTCTACCCCCTTGACTGCTGAATTCCTTTCGATAGCGGTTTCATATCTTTGACTGCGGGGTTTCCTTCAGGTCAAACGACTGCGAATGTAAGATTACAAGAAACTATGGGTAGTTTTCCAGTCCGGCATTTCCTCAAGATAATTACCACAATCTAAAAAGGAGGCCGTCAAGCCCCCTTCCCAATTAACTTCCCATTACCTTGAATTAGGTATTTTGGATGTCGATGCAAGATTCCTTCCCATTATCTATAGTATCCACAGCATCAAGATCACAGACACATATCATAACGTTTTCGGGCTGACCAGTTTTGAGACCTTATATGGCATTATCCTGAGCTGCGGGAGGCTGACCAAGGGACTGCCTACATAACGACATCTTGACTTCTGCGCTCTGTCGTCGAAGTGCAGAACTGTGGCACTTATCTTCACTTAGGGTGGGTGGATTAGTCGGCTTTAGAGCGAGGTGATCCCTTTTTGGATTGCGTATTTGGTAAGCCCAGCGATGCTGTGAATATTAAGCTTGCCCATGATCTTTTGGCGGTGCGCGTCTACAGTCTTCACGGAAACATAGAGCTGGCCAGCGATTCTCTGGGACGTCTCACCTTCAGTCACGAGCTGCAGAACCTCTCGTTCCCTCGCTGTCAGCTCCGGGGTCCTGGATAGCTGGCCTTTCGGCAATGCACGCCGATAGCTGTCAATCACGATGCCGGCTATCTTGGGGCTCAGATATTGCTCCCCCGCGATAACAGAGCGAATAGCTTGAACCAGTTCCTCTGCCGCACAGTCCTTAAGCAGATATCCGGAGCCACCTGCTTTCAACATGCCGGCAACAAAGTGCTCATCCGAATGCATCGACAAGCCCAGTATCTTAACTTCTGGGGCGTCAGAAAGAATCTGGTTTGTGGCT
>SDBU01007197.1_pt1 | contig 12868 bp, 12 predicted proteins | sample 2277071 | NCBI WGS metagenome assembly SDBU01 (sample SAMN10397929, study PRJNA504765) | marine sediment metagenome | isolation source: marine sediment core GS08_GC12, 126 cmbsf | place: Arctic Ocean: Gakkel Ridge, Loki's castle | collected 2008 | reverse complement strand
GATCTTAGGCTAAGGTAGCCGTGTTGTTGGAATATCGCTTCGTGCATATTGTTCCTCTTCTGAGCTACAAGCTCCTTCCTTTAGGGAGGAGTGGTTGACACATCAGCATTGTCCTAGATTGTTGCGCCGCTACCGCGGCGCTCTTTTTTACATCCTCGATACCCCACGTTCCGCTACGCTCCACGCGGGGCTCCTGAGAGTTAGATCGCTGCCGCGATCCATTGTGCTCCTCCACGTTGAGCTACCCCTGATCATTGCTGGCGTAAATGGATCGCGGTAGCGATCGAACTCTAAACAGCCCCGCGTGAAGCGAAGCGGAACGTGGGGTTACGTATGAGAATATCAAGAGCGCCGCGGAAGCGGCGCAACAATTCTCAACCTAACACAAACCGTTGATCAAATTTCACCTGGTGCAGGTTCAGAAATTTTTTAAATTCTTCGTCAAAGGACGTCACAGCATGATGTTGCTCTTGATTTCGTATGTATTCCCGAACGTTTTCCAAAATAGAATAGCTGACGGTAAAAGAACCGTATCCTTCTTGCCATTCAAAATCCTTCAAATCGGGATAGTTTTTGTGAATCCAAAGAGAAGAACCGGCCTTAATGTCCCGGATAAAGGAAGAAAATTTGTCAATGGAACTGATCCTGACAAGCAAATGCACATGATCCGACATTCCACCGATTTCCAATAGTTGACTGTCATAATTTGCTATGATGCCATTCATATAGCCATAGAGACGGGGCTGGATTGTTGCTGTGAGCCATCTCCGGCGATTTTTTGTGGACCAGATGAGATGAAAAAAATGAATTCTGTATGAATGCGCCATGTAGTTGTTGCGCCGCTGCCGCGGCGCTCATTTTTATGTCCTCAATACCCCACGTTCCGCTTCGCTTCACGCGGGGCTGTTTAGAGTTTGATCGCTGCCGCGATCATTTTGTTCCTCCACGTTGAGATACTTCTGATCTACTTGTCGCAATCGCAGCGAATCTTGAAAGTGTCGATAAAGTACTCAAAATGGTGGGTATACCCATAGGGGAAGACGGCCTGCAAGATGTACGCGTTGAACGGAGAGACAACCGAACGGGTGTAGACAATTGTGTTTTTACTCATATCTTTGGATGAGTAATCAAGCACCCAATATCCATCACCGTCTTCGTAGATCGCACTTGAGAGCACAACATAGGGATAGTCTGAAGCTCGACACAACATGTTGTCAAAGAAGTCGCGAGGATTGAGGTTTCCCATCGGAGGAAAGTAGCCGCTAAAAGAATAGAGGATATTGGAGTCCCACGTGTAGGCGATTTTAAGAAAGTTAGTTTGAGTTTCAGTAGGACGGTTTGGAAACTCAACAAAAGTCTTTTCAACGCCAAAGTTGGCCTTGTAGCGATGCCATGTAATATAGTAGCTATCGTAAATGTTAACATCGTGCGCTAGCACGGTCAGTGGCATTAGAACTAGAAGGAGTGAGAGTAGTTTTTTCATACCACTGACGGTATAAAAAATTAATCATTTCTTCAAGCTAAATTTATCATATCTAAAAAAGGAAAAGGTTGCCAAATTGGCAACCTTTTTTAGAATCAGCTGTTTTGAATTGAGCTACTTACTACCAGTCACTGGTGGAAGAGTCTGAATCATCATCATTGCTATCTGCACAGTACCACGTTCCCGGGGGCAGGCTCTCTAGAAAATCTCGCTCAGTATTTGCAGCTTTATTCGATGCATGATGCGTGGCTGAAGCTATTTCAGAAACTGTAAATGGATGTCCGTGGCACGCTTGTCCTGCGCTCTCTCCTATCCTACAAGTTGACTCCATCTCCCCCCACTCCCCCGAATCGGAGCTCTCTGCATCTAGATCTCCATATTTCGGCTCTGTCCCAGCGGCGGAGGCCGAGCTGCTGCCTCTAGGTTTTTTTTCAGAGGCTTCAACTTTTGCTTCCGATGATCTAGCTGATCGCTTCTCCCACGCCCCAACTATGAGGCCAATAGGAAATGCTGATATTAGACTAGCTGAGGCGACCAAAATACCGATCATTCTGATATTGGCAAGAGGCATCGGCAAGCTAGAGGCTGCCACAAAGTTGGGAATAATAATCGTTGCGAGTCCAATAACAAAAAACACAGATACAACTGCTGCTGCAATTTTGGCTGAGCAAGGCAATTTGTCTGATTTGCGAGATGATGGCAACAATTTGCCAACTATAGCTCCTACAGCAGTTGCATCTGGTCCCATTCCTTCTGTACTCATAACTCACCTTTGGTTTTTAAGTTTTATAACATCTATTTTAATCAAATGTTTATTAAGTGTAAACAATAAAAAGAATTTTAAAATAAAAAAGCTGTTCAGTATGAACAGCTTTTTTTGAAAATCTCTACTAAAATAAATTACTTTTTACCCCAGTCACCACTACTCCCAGCCATCGCCATCGCCATCTCTATTCCTCTCGTGGTGAGAGGGAGCGAGGGGGAGGGTAACTACGGTGGGCCCATCATCACTAAGTAGTACGGGCTCAGCCGCGGGAGTACTCTTCGCGTGCTCTTTTTCTTTGCGGATCCAGCACTCACCCGCGGTCCAGGCAGCGCCTCCAATCATCGTTGCTAAGCCGAGAGAGGCTGTGAGAATCGAGAGGGTCCAGGCATCGGTACCTAACTTGGCACCGATAGAGCTGGTGATGGCGGCGATATCTTGAAAGAAAGGTACCGTGGGAAGAGAGCTACCCATAATGGCTAGAATCCCAATAACGGTCGCAGCGATACCCACGGCCAAAAGGGCAACGGCAAATAGTCGCATACAACGGCGATCATTCTTGAGGTTCTCCCCTTTTAACTCACTTACCGGACGTCCACCGCCATCGGTATCTGTTAACCTACCTGAGCCCGATGTAGGAGGTCCGCGATGCGCAAATCCTTCATTGTCACTAATAGGTGGTGATCCTGTTGTCATAACTTTACCTCATAGGTTTTGATTAAAGAGCCATTATGAAGGAAAGATCAATAAAACAGAAGCTAGTAGAAATTATTTAACTCGCCTTACGTAAAAAATGCCGCAGAGAGGCTGAGCGAAGCAGGTGAGATACAAGCATCGCGACGAAACCCAACTCCAAGTGAGTTAGGTGAGGAGCTATGCGAAGTAGATTGCCTGCTGGAGCCAGGCTATCAAGGTATTTTTTGCGTAAGGTGAGTTATTTAGGGAATGCCAAACTGTTTGCGTAGCTTCGTGTATTCGCCACTCTCTCGGAGGTCGCTGAGTTTTGTGTTGAAATGGGAGATCAGATCTTCATTCTCTCCTCGGAGTGCGATCAATCTGAGCCCTTTTTTGTTGAGTGGGTAGGAGGCAATGCGCAAGGTTTCTGGATAGAGATTGGGGATAAGGGCATTGGCTTTGAGAGTATTGAGCAATACCGCGTCAATCTTTCCAGCTGCGAGATCTTCGAGAGCTGAGGGCATAGCTTCGTATTCTTTGATGATCAGGGTAGGATTTTTTTGAGCGATGAGCATGGAATCATCATAGGGGCTGACGCCGATAATTTTATCCTCGAAATCATTGAGTGAGGTGGCCTTGGAATTAATAGGAACCACCAGCACCGGTCCGATGAGAAGATAGGGGTTGGAAAAGAGATATCGGTCCTGATTCTCTTCTGTGGGTGGCAGAGAAGAGAGGATGGCAGGATACTCTTGTTCATCGAGGCCTTGGAGGAGATTGATGGAGTCGATGTCGATAATTTGAATATTATTTTTCCCAATATTGCCAATGAGGGCGTTGGTGAAACCGTTGATCTCATCGGTTTTGGTGCCGAGATTCTCGGGATACCAGGTGGGATCTCGCCCAATGAAGGTATCGCTCTTATTCCGGTGTGAACAGCCCCAGATAAAAACGGCGAAGGCAGCAATAAAAAAGGCCACTACCTGGAAAATGGAGACAAATCCACGCGATCGGTACATAATACTGCAATGTAATCTCCGAAGGAGAAAAGACAAAGAAATTTGTTATGACAAGCTATTTATTAGTTAATTTTGGGGGGCCGAGGTCGCTGAGTGAGATAGAGCCGTTTTTGAGCGCGCTTCTCACTGATCGGGATGTGGTCGAGTCGATTTTGCCAAGATGGTTCTTTAGAAAGATTGCCAAGTGGCGTGCTAAGAGTGTGGGGGAGCAATATGCCTCTATTGGAGGGAGCTCTCCGATCTACGGAGATACAGAGGCAGTGGCCGCTGGACTGCGAAAAGAGCTGGGCAATGTGGTGACCTTCCATCGCTATCTGCCGGCGACTCATGATGAATCCCTCGCGGCGATTGAGCAGCTAGCCGGCGATAAAATCGTTGTTTTTCCGATGTTTCCCCAATTTACCTACTCGGTCACAGGGAGCATCGCCCGTTTTTTGCAAGACCACCTCTCTCCTGAGACGGCGGGGAGATGTGTCTGGGTCAAATCCTACTCGACTCATCCTGCTTTTGTGGTTCTCATGCAGCAGATGATTAGGGAATTTATAGAGCAAAACCAGTTGAAACCTAGCGAGACGGCACTGCTCTTTTCGGCTCATGGGCTGCCGCAGAAAGCTCTTCGCCGAGGGGATGAGTATGATCGTCAGTGCGAGGAGACGGTGGCGCGGGTGATGGAAGGATTTCCTGAGGTTTTAGGCCGGTTGGCCTATCAATCCAAGTTTGGTCTGGGACGTTGGCTTGAGCCTTCCACGCAAGAGCTCTGCAGGAGCGTAGAGCAGTGGATTGGTGCAAGAAAAAATTTAATCTTTGTGCCGATTAGTTTTACCTCGGACCATCTCGAAACGCTCCATGAGATTGAGCGGGAGTATATGCCACTTGTAGCCGAAAAAGGGGTAAAAGCCTTTCGTTTATCGGCCTTTAATCGGCGATCGGATTGGATTGAGACAATTCAAAAAATCCTTCTAGATTGCTCGTTTGTCATTACTTCAACCTTAGTTGCCAAGAATCGATAAGTAATGTATGCTTCTCTCAAGACATATGAGAAGAAAACAAGATATAAAAGTTATTATAGAAAGGCCATCCGCATAGGATGGCTTTTTTTTTGCCCTGATGCACAATTATGAAGAAAGGATGTTTAGTACTAGAAAATGGGGCTCGCTTCGAGGGAAGGGTTCCAGAGTGGATGGGGGACGAGACCTTTGGTGAGGTGGTCTTCACCACGGGGATGACGGGCTACTACGAAAGCTTGACAGATCCTTCGTACACGGGTCAGATTCTGACTTTTACCTATCCGCTGATCGGCAACTATGGAGTGGCCGACAAGGCGCAGTGGGAGTCTGAGAAGATTCATGCTCGCGGGGTGATTGTGAGCGAGTGTTGCGCGGCCTATAGCCACCATGCGAGCTTGCTCTCTCTTCTGGAGTGGCTGGAGCATGAAGGAGTACCGATTATGGTCGGGGTGGATACGCGGGAGCTGACTAAAACGTTGCGAACGGCTGGTACGATGCTCGGAGCAATCGTGGAGCAACCCAAAGATAATCAGGTCTTTGACGATCCCAATCTGAAAGAGCTGGTCTCTCTGGTCTCAATCAAGCAGCAAAAGGTCTATGGCAAAGGGAAGAAGCGGGTGATCGTGGTCGATTGCGGAATGAAAGAGAATATCATCCGTCAGCTTCTGAACTTTCCGATCGAACTGGTGCGGGTGCCTTATGACTACGATTTCACCAACGAAGAATACGATGGGGTTTTTCTCTCAAATGGACCGGGAGATCCGACGCGCTGCAATGCGACGATCGAAATCTTGAAGCGAGCAATGGCTGCTAAGAAACCGATCTTTGGGATCTGTTTGGGCAGTCAGCTGCTGGCGCTGGCAGCGGGAGCGGAGACTTATAAGCTCAAGTTTGGTCATAGGGGACAGAATCAGCCGTGCATCGATGTGGAGAGTGAGAGATGTTATGTGACCAGCCAAAATCATGGGTATGCGGTGGATGAGAAGAGTCTGCCGAAGGGATGGAAAGCGACTTTCCGCAATCTCAACGATGGATCGGTTGAGGGGATTGCGCACGAGACGCTTCCTTTTTCAGCGGTGCAGTTTCATCCGGAAGCAGCGCCTGAACCAACTGATACCCGTTTTCTCTTTGAGAGGTTTTACAAGCAGTTATGAAAAAGCTACTGATACTTGGATCTGGGGGACTACGCATCGGGCAGGCTGGGGAGTTTGACTATTCGGGTTCTCAGGCGATTAAGGCGCTCAAAGAGGAGGGCCATCACGTGGTGCTGGTCAATCCTAACATTGCGACGGTGCAGACGGATGAAGGGATGGCTGATGAGGTCTATCTTCTGCCGCTCGATGAAAAGAGTGTGACTGGAATTATCGAAAAGGAGCGGCCCGATGGCATATTGCTGGGCTTTGGAGGTCAGACGGCGCTCAATTTGGGGTTAGCACTCGAAGCTGCTGGAGTTTTCAAGAAGTATGGTGTCAAAGTTTTGGGAACGTCGGTCGAAACGATTCGGACGACGGAAGATCGCGAGCTCTTCAAGGATGCGCTGAAAGAGATTGAGGTGAAGACAGCCAAGAGTGAGACGGTGACCACGGTCAAGGAGGCGGTGAGGGTCGCTAAGCGGATGGGCTATCCACTGATGATCCGGTCTGGTTTTTCGCTGGGAGGTCTGGGATCTGGAACGGTGCAGAATGAAGAGGAGCTTGTCAAGCTGGCAACCGAAGCGCTCTCGAAAACGTCGCAACTTCTGGTTGAAGAGGATCTGACCGGCTGGAAAGAGGTGGAGTACGAGGTAGTGCGTGATGGCAAGGGCAATGCGATCACAGTCTGCAATATGGAGAACTTTGATCCGATGGGGATCCACACGGGCGAGTCTATTGTGGTGGCTCCATCGCAGACACTTTCCAACGAAGAGTACCATCTGCTTCGCGAAATAGCGCTTAAAACGGTTTGTCATCTGGGAGTTGTCGGAGAGTGCAACATTCAATATGCGGTCGATCCAGAGAGTTGTGATTATCGGGTGATCGAAGTGAACGCTCGCCTCTCACGGTCGAGCGCGCTTGCATCGAAAGCAACCGGTTATCCGCTAGCCTTTGTGGCGGCGAAGTTGGCGCTGGGTTACGCGTTGCATGAAATCAAAAACTCGGTGACACAACAGACCTCAGCCTTTTTTGAGCCGGCACTAGACTATCTGGTTGTGAAAATGCCGCGCTGGGATATTCAGAAATTCCGGACTGCTGATCGGACGATCGGATCGGAGATGAAGAGTGTGGGTGAGGTGATGGCGATTGGCCGCTCCTTCCCAGAAGCGCTCCAAAAAGCGGTGCGGATGCTCAATATCGGCTGCTCGGGGCTGATGGACTATCCTTATGAGATCAGGGAGCCAAAACGTGAAATTGAAACGGCGACCGACAGACGGCTCTTTGCGATTAGCGACTTTTTCAGAGCTGGCGGAACGGTTGATGAGGTGCACGAGCTCTCGAAAATCGATCGCTGGTTTCTCTCGCATCTCCATCAGATCATCTCTCTCGAGGAGAAGATCGTGAGTGAGCCAGATATTCTACTCGAAGCAAAAAAGATGGGTTACTCGGATCAGGCGATTGCTAAACTCCAGAAGAGAGATGAAGAGCAGGTCAGAAATGAGCGAATCGAGAGAGGAATCTATCCTTTCGTCAAGCAGATCGATACGTTGGCTGGAGAATTCGACGCACAGACCAATTATCTCTACATGACCTACCACGGAGCGACCCACGATCTAGCTCCCTCATCGGAGTCGCCGACCATTGTGATGGGGTCGGGGCCTTACTGCATCGGCTCTTCGGTAGAGTTTGACTGGTGCGCGGTCAACACGGTGCGCACGCTCAAAGCGCAAAATGTCCCCACAATTATGATCAACTCCAACCCTGAGACGGTCTCCACGGATTACGATGAATCGGAGCGGCTCTATTTTGAAGAGCTCTCTTTCGAGAGGGTGCGAGATATCGCGGACTTTGAGAAGCCCAAGGGTGTGATTGTTTCGGTCGGTGGGCAGATAGCCAACAACCTGGCGCTCCCTCTCCACAAGGCGGGCTATCCGATTTTGGGAACCTCGGCGACTTCGATCGACCAGGCAGAAAATAGACAGAAGTTCTCCTCGCTGCTCCATGAGCATGAGATCGACCAGCCGGCGTGGGTGGAAGTGAGTTCGCTCGCCAAGGCGCGCGCTTTTGCTGTCGAGGTCGGCTATCCTATTCTAGTGCGTCCATCGTATGTCCTCTCTGGAGCTGCGATGAATGTGATCTATGACGACAGTGAGCTGGAGAAATATCTAGATGAGGCGACGATTGTCTCCAAAGAGCATCCGGTGGTGATGTCACAGTTTATCCTCAACGCCAAAGAGCTTGAGGTGGATGGAGTGGCTGATCAGGGCAAAGTGGTGATTGAGGCGATCTCAGAACATATCGAAAATGCGGGGGTTCACTCAGGCGATGCGACGTTGGTCCTGCCACCTCAGAAGCTCTATCTCGAGACCATTCGTAGAACAAAAGCGATCACACGGGAGATTGCCAAAGCTCTCAACATCACCGGCCCGTTCAACATTCAGTTTATCGCCAAGGAGAATGCGATCAAAGTGATTGAGTGTAACCTTCGGGCTGCGCGCTCTTTGCCATTTGTCTCAAAAGTGACTGGACACAACTTTATCAAGATTGCCACTGAGGTGATGCTTGGAAAACATCGTCCCATCTTCTACAACACGCTCGATCTCGACTATGTCGGTATCAAAACCTCTCAATTTTCCTACCATCGCCTCAAAGGGGCCAACCCGGTCGCCCATGTCGAGATGGCATCGACCGGTGAAGTGGCCTGTCTTGGAGAAGATCTCTTGGAAGCGTTCCTCTCTTCCTGGCTGGCAACCGAGCAGTCGGTCAAAGGGAAGCGGATCCTGGTGAGTATCGGGGGTAATAACAAGGAGAAGCTGCTGACTCAACTCAAGACCTTGGATCAGGCAGGGTGGGAGCTCTACAGCACTCCCGGCACGCATGACTTTCTGTCGAAACGGGGTGTGGCGTCGCGCTGTCTCTACAAGGTGAGTCAAGGACGGCAGCCCAATGTGTTAACCGCCATTCGAGAGAAAAAGATCGATCTGATTATCAACATTTCGCGCGGAATGGCGGCGCGCACCATCACCGATGGCTACCGGGTTAGACGGCTCGCAATCGACCACAATATTCCGTTGATCACCAATCTGCAGATCGCCCAGCTCTTTTTGCACTGTCTTGCGGAGCCAAAGTTAAGCAACATCACGATCAAGTCGTGGAGAGAATACGTGAGGAAAGGATGATTAGAAGAGATATTGTTTCTATCAAAGATCTGACCAAAGAGGAGATCCTCTCGGTTTTGGTGCGAGCCAAGGAGATCAAGACGACCCCTCCAGGGCCGATTCTGAAAGGGACGATCATGGCGAGCTGCTTTTTCGAGCCTTCGACCCGCACCCGTCTCTCTTTTGAGTCGGCAATGAAGCGGTTGGGTGGTGAGGTGATTGGTTTTTCTGACGGACAGTCGACCTCAGCCAAGAAAGGGGAGTCTCTCTACGATACGATGAAGGTGATAGGTGAACTCGCTGATTGCATCGTTCTCCGCCATCCGCTTGAGGGAGCGGCTAGGCAGGCAGCCGAGGCGACCGATACACCGGTCATCAATGGCGGTGACGGCGCCAACGAACACCCGACTCAAACCCTCTGCGATCTCTTCACCATTCAGGAGTGCCAACGCAAACTCGAAGGACTCAACATCGCCCTTGTCGGCGATCTAAAGTTTGGTAGAACAGTCCACTCGCTAGTGCTAGCGTTGGCCCATTTCAACTGCCGACTCTTCTTTGTCTCGCCCGCCTCGCTGGCGATGCCCGATGGCCTCTTGGAGAGCTTACGCTCACAAGGGGTTCCCTTCTCCTTCCACGGTTCTTTGGAAGAGGTGATCGATCGCGCAGATATTCTTTACATGACCCGCATCCAAACAGAGCGACTTTCGGATAGTCTGGAACAGGAGAAGAGCTTTGTCCTCACACCTGCCCTACTACAAAAAGGCAAGGAGAGTCTGAAAGTGCTCCATCCACTGCCGCGGGTCGATGAGATTGCTCGCGAAGTTGATAAAATGCCGCAGGCCCACTACTTTACCCAGGCGAAGAACGGCCTTTACGTAAGACAAGCTCTATTAACAATGGTATTAGGCTCATGAAAAAAACTCTTTCTGTAGCGGCGATTGAAAATGGGACAGTGATCGACCATATCACAGTGGGACAAGGGATGCGCATCGTTCGCTTACTCCGATTGGCCGGTCATAAACATCAGGTCACATTAGGACTCAACCTGCCGAGTAAATCCATGGGATACAAGGATCTGATAAAGGTTGAAGGACGTGTCATCACAGCAGAAGAGGCCAACCAGATCGCTGTCTTTGCCCCCAAAGCAAAAATCAATATCATCAACGACTTTCAGGTCGTCAAAAAGTTTCCCGTGGAGCTGCCAGAGAGTGTGAAAAAGATGCTCTGTTGTCCCAATCCCCGCTGTATCACCAATCACGATCCGATGGATACCCTCTTTTCTGTCCGCCGTTTTGGTGAAGGAGTTGAGTTGCTCTGTAACTATTGCGAGAAGAGTTTTTCCCATGAAGTGTGTTAAAACTATTGATCATCAAGGTCTAATAGAGCTTCCCGCTCTTATCGACCCCCACGTTCACTTTCGAACTCCTGGTGAGTGTCACAAAGAGGATTGGAAGAGTGGCGCCTTCGCTGCGGTCTCAAGCGGTGTGACCATGGTCTGCGATATGCCCAACAATAAGCCCCCGTGTATGACCATCGACGCTCTGATTGCGAAAAAGAAGATCATCGATTCGCAGCTCCGTTCGGTGGGTATTCCGCTGCGGTATGGGCTCTATCTTGGAGCGGATAAAAACCATCTCGATCAGATTGAAAAGGCCAAAGAGATAGCCATCGGCGTCAAAGTCTATCTCGGTTCCACCACAGGTTCTCTACTTGTTGAGAGCGCGCTGGATTTGGATGAAGTTTTTCGGCGAGCGGCCTCGGTCGATATGGTCGTAGTTGTTCATGCTGAGGATGAAGAGATTTTGAAAAGAGAGAAAGAGCGTTATGGTCCGACTACCGATCCGGCGGCCCACTCCAAGATTCGTTCTCCAGAAGCTGCGATAGTAGCGACCAGAGAGGCGATCAAATTGGCGGCCAAATACCAGACCTCGCTCTATATCGCCCATCTCTCCACCAAAGAGGAGCTGGAGCTCGTGCGACAAGCCAAAAAGGACGGACTCCCGGTCTATGCGGAAGTGACTCCCCATCACCTCTTCCTGACCGTTGACGACTACGCTGAGTGGAAGAGTCTAGTGCAGGCCAATCCTCCTCTGCGGAGCCATGAAGATCAAGAGGCACTTTGGGCAGGGATTGCAGATGGCACCGTCGACACGATTGGCAGTGACCACGCACCACATCTCCTTGAGGAGAAGAGACGACCCTATCCTCAATCCCCTTCAGGAATACCCGGCATTGAAACCCTTCTGCCACTCATGCTCGATGCGGTGAATCAGAAGAGACTCTCCCTTGAGCGACTGACCGAATTGACGCATACCAATGCTGAGAAGATCTTCTCGCTTCCTCCCAATGACGATAGGGTTTGGGTCGACATGGAGATGAAAAAAGAGGTGAGAGCGAGTGATTTAAAGACCAAGTGTGGCTGGAGTCCCTATGCGGGAAGGGTTTTGACCGGCTGGCCAGTCTATACCATTGTGAATGGGGAGATATTTGCTATCCAATAAACGTTTGAGGAAAAACAACCAACTCACCCCGATAATGTATCGGCAGAGCAAGGTTAATCTCCTCAGCAAGTCGGCGGACAGCGGATAGCGTCGGCGAATCGCTCTCCAAGTAGCGACCGAGGTATTTTTTGCCCTGATGAGGGATGCAGAGAAGCGAAGAGGTAGCGAGGTGAGGTTTAAGTTCCGGAGTGAGGGAGTAACCCACAAAGAGTTTGATGCTCATAATAGGTAAAATACACAATGAGATTTAATTCGCAAATGTGGTGGCCAAAAAAGCCGCCAATTTACAACATCGAGAAGAGTTACCTCGAGAATTTTGAGGAGGGACCCTTCTTTGATGGATTTATCCCTAAACGAGAGGTTTCTCCCAAAGAGCAATGGATGGACTTTCTCGGCTTTCCGGTGGCCACACCGATCGGTGTTCCGGCGGGTCCACTGCTTAACAGCCGTTTCGTGACCTTTGCCGCACGCATGGGCTTTGATATCGTCACCTACAAAACCATCCGCAGCCAGAAACATCCTGCCCATCCTCTACCTAACATGATCTATGTGGAGAGTCCAGGCTCTATCGCCCCCGAAGAAGAGGGGAAGACTCTCTGTCAAGCGTCCATACCCCCAAAAGATATGGCCTCCATCGGAGCGACCAACTCCTTTGGTATTCCTTCGCGTGATCCCGACTATCTGATCGCCGATATCGCCAAAGCCGACAGTTCTCTTGCTGAGGGGCAGGTTATGATCGTTTCGATCGTCGGCACTCCGCGCACAGGCGAAGATTTTACCCAAGATTTTGTCAAAACAGCAGAGATCGCTCTTGAAGGCGGCGCCAAGATTATCGAAGCCGACTACTCCTGTCCCAACGTTGCCTCACGCGAAGGGTCAATCCACAGAAGTCCCGAGACCATCTACACCATCTCCAAAGCGTTGAAGGCGTCGCTGGGCGGAACACCCCTCATCATTAAGCTTGGCATGATCGCCGAAAAAGAGCTGCTCCAAGAAGTGCTGCTCGCCGCTGCTCGTGCTGGCGTCGATGCAGTCTGTGGAATCAATACCTTGAGCATGAAGATCGTCAATGAAGAGGGTAATCCAGCTCTTGGAGAGAACCGCCTCCGCGCAGGGCTTTGTGGTGGAC
>SDBU01007194.1_pt1 | contig 12874 bp, 17 predicted proteins | sample 2277071 | NCBI WGS metagenome assembly SDBU01 (sample SAMN10397929, study PRJNA504765) | marine sediment metagenome | isolation source: marine sediment core GS08_GC12, 126 cmbsf | place: Arctic Ocean: Gakkel Ridge, Loki's castle | collected 2008 | reverse complement strand
GCTGTGGCTTGGGATAACATAACCATGTTATGTTAGCTTCCCCATTCCTGAAATAAAACCGCACAAGGCTCGCAGAGGATTCCTTCATAGCCCCACCCTGCGCGGCCGCCAGTGCCCCCTCGTCCACCTGCCGGCATGCTGCTTTTCAAATAGCCGGCATACCGGCGCAGGGCGGCATCGAGCCTCCCAGCCCGGCCAAGGCGATCCGGCCGGGGGTAGGCTCAACGCCGCCCCGTTCGCTCCACCGTCCCCGCCCTTTGGGCAGGGACGCACATCCACCCGGGTAAGCCGGGCGGATCAGTTCGTTCCGCCGCCGGAATGCCAGCTCCCTGTTTTGCTCGAGATCTGGCAGGTGGACGAGCCCGCACTAAAAGCCGGCGGCCTTTCACCTTTTGAAAAATATGTAGTAACATAAAATCATCTACTACGAAATTCGTCTATTAATTATTAGGTGGCACATACGATAATGCCTAAGAAATCGGGAACCATATATCACAGCGGACACCTACTCGTGCTTGCGAAAAGAGCTTACGAACGTTCCCATCAAAATGAAACCGATGCTGAGGTCTCATTGATTCTCTCAGCAATTGCACTCGAAGGTTCCTTAAACGAGATCCCCCATATGGTCCTGATGTTTCCTCAGGCTGCTTCCCTAATGGCCATGAGGCAAATGCTCAACCTCGCTGAAGAAAGCAATGCTCAACCGAAGCTTAAGCTCCAAATCCTCCATTATGCGCTTACGGGCCAGGCCTTCGACAATGGCAGCATTATCGCACAGGATTTCGACGCACTAATGGCGCTTCGAAACGCGTTAGTCCATGTAAAGCCAATGTCGGTCTATTGGGCCATGGAAACGGACCTGGATGCAAAACCTCTAACGGAGTATCCTAAACCTGTGCGACACCTAGCCAAGAGGAAAGTTATCACTCTCCCAGAGCTGCAGCCGCACACTTGGCGACAGCTTGTCGGAACGCCACCGGTGGCAAGGTGGGGCCATAATGTTGCTGTTCGGACCATGCAACATATCGCAAAGTGGGCCCCTAAAGGCGATTTTTCAGAAATGATGCAATCTCACACAGAAGGAATTGAGATTCTGCGGGATGAGAAAAAAACCGCCACCTAACAAATCGCTCCAGCCGACGAAGTCCTGCGGACTTCGCGGCTAAACTCAGGCGTTAGCTTGGAGGGCAATTCATATGAGACTGTATTCATTAAGAATAGAAGGTTTCCGAAGACTGAATTCAACGTTCATCATGTTTGGTGATGCAACGTTTCTCATCGGTGCCAACAACACCGGAAAGAGCACGGTATTCAAGGCAATTGAATACTTGCTGTCCGCAAAGAAAACAATTCCTAGCCTAGAGTATTACTCAGTGACAGACGAGGAAACTGGAGAAACGAAGCCCGCGGTAACGGAAGTCGTTCTTGAAGCCGAATTCCGGAATCTGCCAAATGACGCGCACAGTTGGAGAGGGTTCAAGGGCCGCATCTTCTCGTATCCAACAGAGGATGAGAACGATTCAGGACTGTCAGTCACATACCGAAAGACGTTTGAACTGGGCAAAGACGTAAAGATCGAGTTCAGATCAAAAGAGCGAGAACCGGACGAAGCGTATTCCGACTGCAAGACTGGCCAAGACTATGTCAACAAAGGCATTGATGCGGAATTGGTAAACAGTCTCTTTCCGGATCTATCCAAGAACATAGGTGGGAGCAAGGGCGCACTGGAGAAACTCGAACAGCTGGATGATATCTGGAAGCTTGGCAGCGACGAGACATGGTTTCAGAATCCCGGAGGCATTCCCCAGAATGTACTCAAGATGTTGCCGCGCTTCCTGCTTATTCCGGCAGACACATCAATAAACGAGATAGAAGGCTCCACTTCTGGCGTTCTGGGAAAGACATTGAATGAACTCTTTGAGGATGTAAGGGAGCATTCAGACAATTATCAGCAAGCGCAGAGCTATCTGGATAAATTGTCGAAGGAACTAGATCCAGAAGATGAGGACTCAGAGTTCGGCAAAATGATTGCTGAACTGAATACAATCCTATCGAGCGTCTTCCCCGATTCCCAACTGCATGCAACGACAGACCTCAGCGACCCCAACAAAGCACTCAAGCCCACCTTTACAGTGGAAATGTCCAGCAATGTGAGAACGCCAGTGACGCATCAGGGCTCAGGCATGGTGAGGGCTGCAGCGTTTGGGATGCTCAGGTTTCGCCAGAAGTGGTTGTCCAAAAAGGAAGATGAACAGAAGCGACCGATCATAGTGTGCTTTGAGGAACCGGAACTATTCCTCCACCCCAGCGCTGCGAATCAGATGCGTGACACGATTTACGATTTGAGTAGTGCTGGATCGCAGATTATTGCCACCACACATTCACCATTCATCATCGATCTCTCGAGAAAGCCAAAGCAACTTCTCAACAACATGTACATCACTGAATCAGGCATAGAGGCGAATCCCTTCAACGTGACAAATGCGTACAAGAAACTCGAGGGTGACGACAAGACACATGTGAAAATGCTGCTGCGAGTCGACGAACACATTGCAAGAATCTTTTTTACGAAACATGTAGTGATCATTGAGGGAGACACGGAGGAGGTATTAATTGCGGAGACACTGAAGAAGTTACCACGAGACCAGTACCTCAAAATAGTCGCTGACTACGAGATCGTCAAAGCCAGGGGCAAGGCATCCATTATTGGGCTTGCCAAGTACTTAGTAGCAATGGGCATCGAGCCGATCGTTGTTCACGATAGAGATCAGGGGGTGGACGGAGCGGAAAAGTTCAACCAGCCGATCGCTGATGCGCTTGGCGGGAAGGGCAGAGTAATTCAGATGCATGAAAATGTGGAGGATGAGGTAGGCTACGCTGCACCATCCGCAGAGAAACCACTTAGGGCTTTCCGAGAAACTGCAACATGGGGTGCTGATTGGGATTCTGTTCCTGCTGGCTGGAAAGATAAGATGAAAGCTATCTTTGGCGACTATATTGAAAGCTAACAATGCAATCAAGACCGACTCGTAACAATCCGGCCTTTGGCCGTCTGTTACTCGCGGCTTATTGCCGACGTTAGACCGAGCGGAGGGAGACTGATCAGATGACCACATGGAAGAATTTAGGACTCATCGTTGGGATTTCGGCACTCTGTGGCTGCGCGACGCAATGGCTACCTATTACAACACTTTATGAGCCCCCCGCCGGCTTCGATCCCACAGGCTCGCCTCCCCCTTCTGCAGACCAGGTCTTTTCAGCTCCGCGAGACAAAGTATTAGCAGCAACTGTCGCAGTGCTCCGGGATGACGGTTACGAGATGGAAACCACTGACGAGAAGGCTGGGTCTATTTCCACCTATTGGAGAGCCCGGGGCAAAGGGGCGAGTAAGATGGATATGGAATTGGTGGAGCGTGAGGACGGAACCCACCTCACGGCACGTTGCTGGATGTATGGCTCGTCGGATATAGTTAAGACGCCGGGCTTCGTATACAAAATGATTTATTCCAAGATGTTCAAGAACATCCGAAAAAGGCTACCAATGGACATTAAGATAAAACAACCGGCAAGCCCATAAGCGTCTGCGTTTCGATGATAGAGGAAGTAATATGGACTCGGTCTAATAAGTTGGGAGGATATAGGGCATGAAAACACTTAATCGATTCGCAGTACTTTTGGCTGCTTTTCTCTTTTCGTTCGCCAGCGCATCGGCTGAGCAAGTTGTCTTCGATGCACAACCAGATTCAAGAATCACCAGCTCGGTGGATTCGAGCACCCGAACGGTTCTTGGGAAGGAAAAACGGAATGAATTCCGGTTACTTATAACAAAGGTTGGAAAAGACTATTTCTGGACCTCACGGGAAGATCGTCCACTGGTTTATACCATGAGCGGGGCGTTCCACATTTTCTCTGATCTACGGGGGGCTGGCTATATTAAGATATTTGACACGTTATCACTCCCTGAATCTCTACGTGAACCAGGGCCACGTTTTCAGTATATGGAGCACGTGACCCTCTGGCTGGGCTCGATAACTTATTGGGGTAGCTCTAATAAATTGGAATTAGGACTCCGGAACAAATGAGGAAATCAAATTCAAAATTATTTTTTCAAATTCTGGTATTGTGTCAAACGGACACCTAAAGCATAACCGACAAACCACGGTAATTTTGTCAAAATACCAGAACTGGCTATTGCTAGAACTTCCCCGGACTCAACAGAAATTGCTTTCAAAGTGAAGTCATGGAATATTTTGTTTTCTAGCGCTGTAATATCGAAAAGAGCCAAAGTAATAATGCCTGCGCCGGACAATTCTCCAAGTCGTTGCACGTCTTTGGGTGAAATTGCACCTGTATGCTGAAACCGCAACTCTGAAAATATCTCTTTAACAATCGTTCGATCAACAACTGTTGCGCCGCCTTGAATCAATCCTTTTTCAATCTCAAGTACAGAACTAGGTATATTGTAGGACAGGTCAAGTTCTCTATTTGTCACAATTTGTACAGGCCCGACAAGAACCTTAAAGTTTTTTAAATTGACCATGTTCGGCGAGACCGTTATGTCAACGTCCTTCCATTGTGGATTAAGTACAAAATTGTCTGGTAGTTTCCCTTGTTCCACAAGCGGCCTGGGGGTACATCCGGTCAGGAAACATCCTGTCAAAAAAACAATGAGCATTAAATCGTAAGACTTTTTTTCAGATCTCATTTGTTTATTTTGGGTTGGTCAATAGCTATAACCATGGGATAATCTTAACAGGCTTGTCATTGGGGAATTTACTGTTCCAGTATTCCTCCAGCTTTTCGAGGAGTTCATCCCAGGAACCATCTCTTCGGAAGAACTTATTCTGGATCTGGAGAGGTCCTTCTTTATTACCGTTGATTACAGTTATCTCTATCAACAGATGATTTCCACGAAACTTTAGTTCGATATTTTTGCCCTTTGACTTAAAGAATTTCTGTACCGTGGCCTTAATTGTATTTAAATCCCGAAGCATAAATACCTTTTAACATTTATCACCTTATCAAGCGTCTCTTTGAGAGTCTCAAGTTGCTTTGGATCAAGCGTAATTTTCATCAAATCTCTTTTGAACGTCGCGAAAGTACGGAAAGCCCTTTTCCCCTCTCGTCGAGGAATCTTTTCTTCCCTGTCTTGAACGTCGTAAAAGTACTACTTTCACGACGTTCAGCCTTCTCTTCCTGTCCCATCCCGCTTCTCGATGGCCTTCTTCTTTTCCTCGGGTATAAGCCTCTTGTAAAGTTCGGTCACTTCTTTGGGCTTCGTGAATTTATTCTCAGCGATAAAGTTTACCAACTCAAACAACTTTAAAACCGTTCCCTTGTCATCCCGCAAATCTAACTCTCCAGGGTGAACCGCCTCATTGCCAACAACCCTGACGATGTCTAACGCTTCCTGGATCCTTGGGTCCATACCATCCCGCACCAGCTCCCCTATATCATCGTTAATATTCTCCCCCTTCTTTCCAAGCTGCTTGCAAAGATTCTGTATGCACAGTCGCAGCAGCGCCGCGGCTCCCCGTGGTGATCGCCAGGAGATCTCCCTGGCCTCTTCGAAGTCCCGCTGAATATTCTCCTCCATATCTTCGTTTGGCAATGGAGCATCCACAATTCCAGGGTAAACCAGTTTTGTCTTAACCCAAAGTGCAGAAGCATCACAACGTACGCAAGTTGAAAAGTAATAGTCCGTCAGTATCCCAAAATGTCCTATATCTTCTTCTCTGAAACCTGCTGGGCCCCAAGTTTGATGAGCAAAGGCCTTGCACCAAGGGCAGTTGAAGGCAGTAGCCTTGAATGACGGTGCTATATAAGGTTTTTTATTCATCGGCTTTTGCGATATTTAAACCAATGCACGGCAAACTACTTCACTTGCTTTTATGATAACCGTTTAAGCTCTTGTTCAAAATTGGATCTTATGTGTAAATCAACACCTCTTTTAACATCGAGCGCGGCAAGGTCTCCGTTAATGCGCGTAGTTCCCGAAAGATTTGGAGATCGAGAACCTAGTGAGCTTGAGGCCGTTAGAGAAAGGCTGAGAGACATACGAGGTCAACAGACCTCCGAGACTGATCGTTAATCCCAGCGGATGATATGTCAGGTCCAGCCCCATCATGGGAAATATATTGTTTCCGATTTCGTCCGTCTCGGTTTGGCCGACCATACCGCCCGATGTGGAGCCGCCGTCTTTCGTGATGACATAGGTCAGTTCAGGCGAGGCCAGGGTCGCTGCAATAATGGCAAACGGCACTATCTCGAAATTTTTTCCAAGCATTTGGGAGGCCCCGATCTCAAACGAGACTCCGAGCAGAGTCCCGTTGCCGGAGAACTCCAGCTCCTGATTCTGGCGGTAGGCGCTCGGCGCGTTAAGGTTTGGGATCATGGTCATGTCCGACTCGTAGGACTGCAGGAAGAGCCCGAAGAGGACCGGAACGGACCATTCGCTTTCCCTGCCGCCGTCGATGAGATCGTATCCGATCCCCGCGTTAAAGTTATAGACCGAATTCTTTCCGTCCACCACCATCTGATCAACGGTGATTTGCGGAAGGGACATGTAACCGCCGGTGAAATCCCCGCCGAACCGGCCATTTGCCTTTCCCTGCATGGTTGCCGCCGTAAAAAGACCGTAGACGAGCCAGCGGCCGGTCAATGCTTGGCTGTACGCCACGCTCCCGCCGGAACCATTTAAGTCATCGCCATAGTAAGACATGCCTGCTCCGTCAGTCGAATAGGCCAGCCGGGAGACGGTAAAATACACGGGCTTGGCAGTCAGTTTCCAATCGCCCTTTTTGTAGCGGGTGATCGGGAACGGTGCATCGGCGGCGATGATGTTTGAGAAGTTAACGACTCCGCTGAGCGGGTCTTCCACATAGCTGAACTGCGACCAGGCAAAGGCGTTTGTGCAAAGACTGGAGCTCAACAGCAACAACGCGAAAAAAGAAACGGGATTCTGTCTCATCAGGATGGCGTGATTTTTGTGAAAGCCGGCCGTTCACTTTTCCGACAACCGCTTGAGCTCCTGTTCAAAACTGGATCTTGTGCGCAAGGTGATATTCTTTTTTGCATCATCAGCGGCAACCGCGACGGCCAGCGTTTGCCGTTCGTCAAATTGAACGCTTCCGCGCTTGTAATCTTTATCTTCAACTTTGGTTCCGCTTTGAACTTTTCCGAAGGTTTGTATATAAAGCATGTACGGGTCTTTCATCATTCCTCCAACTGTTCGAAAATTAACGTCACATTCAATATAACATAATGCCTTTCCCCAATCCAATTTATTGAAGTCCCCCCCCTCTCCGGAGAATTATCCGGATTGCTTCGGCTTCTCTACTTCATTGGGAAACGACAATAAATCAAGTTCCCGGCGATTTCTAATAAAACGCATTTCCACAACGCACGAGAATGCCCCAGGACGAAAGATTTTTTATCCGAAGACCTCCTGGGCCCTTAATTTTCGATATACAGCTATGCTGTCATACTGCTAAGCAGTAAAACGGCAAAGCGTCTTGACAGCAGTATGCATTTTTTCTATAGTGGCTCCTTATGATCATCACCATAGCAAACGGAAAAGGCGGTGTCGGGAAATCTACTAGCGCCATAAACCTGGCCGGCGCTCTTGCTCGAAAGGCAGAAAACGTCTTTCTCATAGACATAGACCCTCAGGGCACAGTCAGCGACTGGCTGAAGAGCCGCCAGGAGCAGCCTCCGGATCGTCTCATCCACAACAACCTGCAGGGAACGCCTTCGCCCTGGTCCGCGGGGGATCTTACTGCCAGGGTTCATGATGAAAGCAGGAAGTTTACTTTCACAGTTATTGATTGCGGTCCTGCCAATGACAGAATTTCAAGGGCCGCATTTGCGCTTTCTGATTTCGCCATTATTCCTGTTACTCCAAGTCCATATGACATTCGCTCCGCTAAAAAAACCATAGACATGCTTTCTGAAGGTAAAGCCTCGGCCGATCTCAAGGTCCGGCCGTATCTGCTTATTTCCAGAAAGGTTGTCGGCACAACTTTGGGCCAGGAGGTCCGCGAAACTCTTGCAGTATTTAAGATTCCCATACTGAAAACCGAAATCTGCCAAAGGATTGCTCTTTGTGAGGCCGGAATTGTCGGGCGGACCATTCAGGAATATGCACCGAACAGCCAGGCGGCTGAGGAATTTGAAGAACTAGGAAAGGAGGTTTTAAAATGGCAAAAGCTAAGCTCACCGAAATGACGGCAAAATGGGTTAGCGGTAAGACAGTAAAACAGCAAGCTGTTAATGGAAACGGACAGGTAAAGAAGCAGACTATTTATATTTCCAGGGCGGCTTCTAAGCTGCTCTGGCAGACGCGGATCGATACGGGGGAATCCATATCCCGCACCGTTGAGAATCTGGTTCTAAAGCACTTGAAAAAGGTTTAAGCTTAAAATGCCCAAGTTTTCAGTTCAACGTTCTTGCTGCGCAGGACCCCGGGATCGATGGGGGGGGACATGACAAATAAATCATCGGTAAAAAAGGTTATTGATCTGATTGTGCAGAAGAGATTTCAGGAGATCCCTGAGGATATAGCATTCTGCTCAAATATTTTTATGGTCTTCGGCCTGCCCACGCACAGGCTTAAGGATAATCCGGCCTTCTGGGTAAAGAAAAGCCATTCATATGAACTTTCAATGACGCGCCACGAAAAGTATGAAATTCCTTACGGCTGTTATGCCCGCATGAACCAAATTTTCATTGATACGGAGGTCCGGACTAAAAACACAAATGTGATCGATGTCGGCAGGTCTTTCAGGGAGTACACGCATAAACTCGGTTACAAGGATGGGAAAGCCAACAAGGCGCTTACGAGGCAATTGATTAATTATGTTACCAGCACAATCAGAATAAGGCTTAAAGACTCAACTCCCGGCCGTCTTATTGGAGTTCAAACTGTTGTTGCCAAAGCTTGGGATATTTTTTTCGATGTTGAAAATCCGGAGCAGCTGACGTTTTTTAAAGGCAAAATACTGCTTAATGAGGATTACGCCAAGTGGATCCATGATCATTCGGTCCCGCTGGACATGAATATTGTCCGTTGTTTCAAACGTAATCCTCTAGCTCTTGATTTCTATAGATTCCTTGCCTACAGAAACAATAAGCTTAACAGAACCATATCCTTTCCTGACCGGCTCCTTTTCCAGCAATTGGGAACAAACCAGGAGGTACATAGAGTTACTCGTAACCGGCTTAAAAAGATATTGAGATTAATCCAGCTTTATTGGCCGATCAAGGCAAAATTTGAAGACAGGTATTTTACATTGGAGCCTTCTCTTCCGGCAGTAAAGTACAGAATTCCAAGTAAAGTTCCATTGATGATTACTAACAAAAATCTTGTGGATAACTGAAGTTATCCACTTCACTTTTGATACGGGGGGGATTTCTAAGTTTTAGGAAGGGAGGCCGGGATTTAAAGAAAGTTATCCCCTTCACTTTTGATACGCTACCCCTTCACTTTTGATACGCCAGATGCCAAAAAGTGCTTATTTTTTCAACAGAATACGTTCCGCAAATAGTAGTTCGAATATAAAACAAATAGTAGGGGCTTCGCCACGGTGAATAAGATTGATTTCATCTCCCCAAGGACCCAAAAACAGCAATGAGCCAAAACATCAAATGCTTTGATCTTAAAGAAGAAGAAACCCTACTGAACATCCTCAGCAAGCGCAAAGACGCGGAACGTGCATACATGCTCTATCGCCTCATGCTTGTGACCGGGCTACGGCTCGGAGAAGCCCTCCGGCTTAATGTGAAAGATGCCTCCCGAACAAAAGTTGATGTTCAGGTAAAAGGCTGGACGCGCAACGGTGAAAAATTGGAGCGGTTTAAAACAGTTTATTTCCCCAAAGACCTGCAAGAACATTTAGCACGGTTTCTCCGGTTCAAACACCGGCGTAGCGAAAGCTTAACATCAGCCGCGCCACTGTTTGTTTCCAGAAAGAGTGCCAGGCTAAGCTGCCGGCAGACGCAAAGAGATTTTAAGAAGTGGCTCAAAGAAGCCGGGATTGAGGGCAAGTTCACACCACACGCGCTTAGGCACACCGCGGCGACAAAACTCATGCGCCGGACCGGCAACGCTAAGCTGGTCCAGAAATATCTCGGCCATTCTGATGTTGCCACTACACTGAGGTATTACGTGGACGTCTTTCCAGAAGACCTGGAGAATGCAGCAGAGCTATTAAGTGAAAGAGGGCAATAATATGAGAAAGGGTGATAACGGGGAATTTATGAAAATGGGACTTCTGATCGAAGTAGCAAAAGAAACCAAGAAGAAAATCAAGAAGCTATCGAATTCTCCGTTTCGGTATGCAGGAGGTAAATTTTATGCTCGTAAACTTATTTTAGAATGTATACCAAAGCATACTTACTATTGTGAACCGTTTGCGGGTGGTGCATCAATATTTTTCGCAAAGGACAAGGTTCGGCATAATTGGTTGAATGACTTAGACGAAGAACTTATAAATTGTTATGGATTTATTCAAAGATCTCCTGAGCATATACTAAAGGTGCTTAATGGGGCTAAACCTTCTAAAGGAATGCACCATCATTTTAAGAATATGTTTAAACCTTCCAACAATTTAGAAAGGGCGGCCAGATGGTATTTTTTAAATAGGACTTCGTACTCTGGAATAATGCAGCAACAGAATTGTTATTTTGGATATGGAGACAAATACAGCATGCGGCCCGAGAATTGGCTCAATCATCTTAAAACCTGCTCAGAAAGACTACAAAACGTTAAGCTTACAGCTTACGATTTCGAGAAGGTGATTAACAATGTCCCAGATAATGCATTCTTGTTCATAGACCCCCCATATTTTAACGCTGACCAAGAAAAATTTTATTGTTGCTACTTTTCGAAAGAAGAGCATTATAGATTGAACAGAGTATTGAAAAAGAATGCCAACCGGATTAAATTCTTGCTTACTTACGACAACACGGAGGAAATAAGAAATATGTATGCATGGGCTTTAACAAAATTAGACAGAGAATGGAATTATGTGTTAAACAGAACAGATGATCAAAAGAATGGGCGAAAACTTGAACATGGTTATAGAAGTAATCGGTATAAAGGGAAAGAAATATTTATCTTGAACTATGAAATCGATACAAGCCTGAAACGCTTTAAATCAGATGATGATATCCGTCGGGAAAGGTTGCGCAGTAATGATATGGAGGAGCAGATCCCCCTGTTAAATATTTAAAAATGAAACAAGTTCTTGCTCGCAAATTTTCAGTGGCACCCAAGGACGCTTTACCTCTAATGGGGAACCGCCGAAATGTATCTCCGGATAATTTGGAATAAACCCACAGTTCCTTTTGTTTCTACATCTCCTCCTGGTACATACGATGGAATTCTTTCGCGATATCGCGAGTGACCGCGAAGGAGCAATGTACATAGAATGGAATGCAAAATCTTTAAGCGATTTCCCCTTTCCTGCAGCCCCTTGAGCTAATTTTTTCAGAAAGTCTTCATCCTCCGATGAAGGTTGCCATTCGAAAACTCCTGATTCACTGTTAGTCTCATAGAATACATTGCCAATACTCGTAATCACAAAATCAAACTCATTAGGCCAATATTGGTCATTGTGAACCGCCAAAACAGGTGGATAGACCCCAATCTTAGGAGCTGCTTCTTTTACCATGCTCTCACCCAAAGTTCGCGATCTCATGCATTTGATATTGATTTTATAGGTTGAATTTGAAACTTTTCTAAAGCGCCCTTTAGCTGCCAGCTTACATTCTAATGAAATGGTTTTTTGTGTCGGAAGATGTTTAACTTGAACATCAATGTCATGAAGACCGGTCTGTGCATTCATATATGGTTTACTGATTTCCCAGATTTTGGAATTGAGAACATCTTCTAAAATGATAGCAACAGAAAACTCGTAAGCTTTCCCTCGAATCATTGGGATAACTTTTGGCTCGTTAATAGTGTCGTATAAATGTTCAATGGGAATATTATATTTTTCACAGTAGGTCTTGATTTTATCAACCCAACTTTCAAGTGTCATGAAAGTTCCTTTTCCTTCCTTGAAACTATATTTAAAAAGTCTTCTTAAGGCTCAATAAATTCTTACTACTTTTCTTCAGATAATTTCTGCAAACCTTCTAACATCTCAGAAAGTTGCAACTGAACGCCAAGGTAAAGTCGTGCCAACCAAAACTTAGTGGTGAGCAAAATCATTTCTTTAGGGGCTAGCATAAATAGACCATCCCTGTAGCGTGTGAGTCCTGGAACCCTTTTTTTATCATCGGAGGTATCAGCAAATGCCTGAATCCACTCCTGCAACTCTGAGGGTGGCAGACCATGCACATGGTTGCGTAGAGAGAAGGTGGTTAACTTAATATCATGTACGAGGAGATTTCTCAGGCGGGACAGTTGCTTAACAAAACGCCGAAACGGACTCTCGATTTGTGTTAGGCATTCAAGTACTCTCAGCTTGCTGGTCCGTCCATTAAGAGCCAGTGTCTCAAAGAATGGAACTAGAGCAGGGGTAGAAACCAGACGGGTCATAGAGTAAGTCACAGCAGTCTCTATGAGAGCGTGTGTCTTAATAATGAAAGACCAATCATCACCATAAAGCAGATGAGAGCAAAATCCATTGGGAAGTGAGAGGTCTCGCTCTAACTGGGGTAGAAGATGCTCAACTTCTTCTTGTGCTTTCTTCTGGAGTGCCTCACTGTTCATGCTTCTCATGATATGAACTTATGTATTCACTCAGCAATTTTCTAGTCGACCAGTCCGCTTACTCGCCCCCAAACATCCCTATGATAGGGCACTTTCGAGGCACTTTTTCTATGTGCCAAAACCGGCCTTCTAATTGCCTTTTTTGCCATTTTTAGC
>SDBU01007193.1_pt1 | contig 12874 bp, 10 predicted proteins | sample 2277071 | NCBI WGS metagenome assembly SDBU01 (sample SAMN10397929, study PRJNA504765) | marine sediment metagenome | isolation source: marine sediment core GS08_GC12, 126 cmbsf | place: Arctic Ocean: Gakkel Ridge, Loki's castle | collected 2008 | reverse complement strand
GCGCTTTGAGATCGCGACCTCCGGAGACAGGGAAGTGCAGAGGACATTGATGCAACTGCTTGCCGAGCTCGATGGATTCGAGCCGTTGAGCGGGGTTTCCCTCATCGCTGCCACAAATAGACCAGACATTCTTGATGAGGCATTGCTGAGACCTGGTAGATTCGACAGAATCATAGAGATTCCCTTCCCTGATATGGATGCCAGAGAGGCCATTTTCAAAATTCACTCGAAATCAATGAATGTTGCAAAGAATGTAAACTACAGGAAGCTGGCTGCAAGGTGCGAGGACTCCACAGGCGCAGACATCCGCTCGATCTGCACGGAGGCCGGAATGTTCGCCATCCGCACCAACCGCAGTACAGTGAGAATTGCAGATTTCGAGAAGGCTGTCGACAAAGTAATGAACGAGATGCGGTTCAGTAATAGGGAAATCGAAGGCATGTTCGTTTGATTTTTATTGTTTGCGGATGGTCAGGCAGTACACCATGCCGCCGAAGAAGCGTTTATCCTCGGTTAGCTGCAGTGCTGTGTTCTCGCGCACCATCGAGATAATGTCTCTTCCGATGTAGGTGTAGCCAAAGGTTCTGGCGGTCAAGCGCAGCATGGGGAACATCAGCCTCAGAAATGGGTTCCTGGGCTTGCCAGTATCCAGGATTACAAAGATACCTCCCTTTCTCAACACGCGGGCAACCTCGTTGATTGCTGTCTGTGGGTCCGGGAAGGAGGTGAGGGCAAAGGTCGCTATTACGCGGTCGAATGTTTCATCATCGAATGTCATTTCCTCGGAGTCCATGAGCTTGACCTCGATGTTATTCATTCCGGAAGATACTATTCGCTCGTTCGCCTTGTCCAGCATCTTCTCGGAGATGTCCGTGCCCATGACTTTACCATCAGGCACCAGTTCTGCTATCCACGGCAGGATTAGCCCGCTGCCAGTGCCTATGTCGAGAACGCCCTCTTCTCCATTCAGCCTCAGGGATGTTATCGAGTACATCCTCCATTTCTTTTCATATTTATTTGCGCCCGGGAAGGTGTCTATTTTATCATATACACCGCTCCAGCGGTCGTACCGTTTCGCGACTTTCTCCTTTGAAGGCATCATATCTGGAGTCTCTGGATTGTATTTAGTTTTTCTGCAAGTTCCCAAAGTATAAATGTGAGATAGGGAATGTGGTCGCGGGAGACTCCTAATCGGGTGATTGAATGACGAAATCAACTGAGATAGTTTTGAGTGTAGAAGAGATGCCAAAACAGTGGTACAACATACTGCCGGATTTGCCTGAGCCATTGCCCCCCCCGAAAGACCCTGAGGAGGGCGAGTCCAGAATCGAAATGCTGCCGAAACTGTTGATCGGCGAGTGCCTCAAACAGGAGTTTTCAGAGGACAGATGGATCGACATACCGGAGGAAGTTTGGGAGCTTTACGCCCAGGCTGGGCGCCCAAGACAATTGTTCAGGGCGAAGAGGCTCGAGGAGAGGCTGGGCACTCCGGCTAGGCTTTACTACAAATCAGAATTCTACAGCCCTACTGGCAGCCATAAAGTGAATACAGCGCTTGCCCAGGCATATTATGCGAAGAAGGAGGGCTACGAGGCATTGACGACCGAGACTGGTGCCGGGCAGTGGGGCACAGCACTTGCATATGCCGCCAGCATCGTGGGTCTGAAGTGCAAGATTTTCTGGGTGCGTGCAGTGCACGACTGGAAACCCGAGCGCAGGATGCTCATGAAGATGTTTGGAGGCGAGGTATGGGCATCGCCGAGTAACCAGACCGAGGCTGGAAGGAGGCTTCTCGCAGAGGACCCGAAGCACCCTGGCTCGCTGGGAATTGCGGTATCGGAGGGGCTTGAGGCTTCAATGACAGACGACAAAACCATATACGCATTGGGTTCCGTGCTAAACCATGTTCTCACGCACCAGACGATAATCGGACTGGAGACCAAGAAGCAGTTCGAGAAGGTTGACGACTATCCGGACTTAGTGATCTCATGCCTTGGGGGAGGCAGCAACTTCGGCGGCTTCGCGATACCGTTCATGCACGATGTTTTGAAAGAGGGCAAGCAGACCAAGTTCATTGCGGCCCAGAGCGAGGTCGCGCCAAACCTGCAGGGGGAGTACAGGTACGATTTCGCTGACCATGCCGAGCACACCCCCATGCTCAAGATGTACACCCTGGGTCATCAGCACACCATGGCCCCAATAAAGGGCGACGGGCTGAGGTATCACGCGGCAGCGCCGATTCTCAGTCTTCTGAGGAAGCACGGTTACATAGACACTGTTGCATATCCAGCTGACGAGAGGCATGTATTCGAGCGTGCCCAGCTCTTTGTGCAGTCCGAGGGATTCCTTCCCGCGCCGGAATCAGCGTACAGCATTGCCTGTGCAATCGACGAGGCGCTCCTGTGCAAGGAGAACAACGAGGAGAAGTGCATAGCGTTCAACATATCAGGGCATGGGTTCATGGACATGAACGGGTACGGCGACGTGCTGGGGATATGACGAAGGTTGTCACACCTGAAATGATGGCTCTTGACAACCTCAGTATCCCCACCCCACTGGAATGTTAGATGGATCAGGGGTGTGCGATTAATATGATTGGATTATTCTTCGTTAGCCATTGGCATATAAGAAGTACATAGTTATTTATAGAAGAACTAACATATATACTAATGTGACTAATGGGAGAAGTTATGCAACTCCTAAGCTCACTCTCATCCGAGTAATTCAACAGATACTTGGGGAATTTCGTATGTGATGCCTGTACTGCACCCGATTCCAAGCGCCTGCTGTCTGGCCTAGTATTAGTTAGATTGTGCCAGCCCTCTAGGATTGCAGAGCTTCTTTAGTTAGCTCCACAACCTGTGTGGGATGTGGAAATTCCAGACGTCAGATGGAATAACTATTCCATCGATAATGGGAATCGGGGAGATTACCATTATCTTGAGGAATCTACGATTCCTCTTCAATGGGGGTGAAAAAGTGGTAAGCAAGCAATTCGTGGCTCGGCTAAAAACAGTTGTGATCGCATTAAATTGCGTAGTGGCATCCCTGGCTCTGCTGAATTTATTCACTGTGAGCGCAGGTGCGATTCAGGTAAACATACCGACAAAAGATGACTTCACATGGGACGTGGACCTTGAACAGAAGGCCGTGATTTTCACTGGCAACTTCACTGTCAGAAATAGGGGTATATACGACATAAAAGATGTGGACATAAACGCAGTTCTCAGGGATGAGGTAGGCGGGAGGCTCATTACCTATAAGAACGAGGATTTGGTGATCGAGGCTGGCGAGTCCAAGCGGTTCGATATCATAGCGCTAATGCCAATTGACAGTCTCAACATGACCCAGATAATCAGGCTGCTCCTCAAGGACTCTGTGTTTTACCTCGACCTGGACATAAGTGCAACGTACATGTGGGGATTATCGAGATTCGAAGTCGATGAGACGCTAGCATATCCGTGGGAGGCTCCTGTGAAGCAGCTCTACAAGTGGTTCCAGGCACTTACGCTGAAGGATATCATTGAGTATGCAAAACCGCTGCAGGAGGGAAGGCTGCCGGAAGATATTTCAGCGCTGGAGGGATTTGATGTTGCATTTGATTTCGACCTCGACCTGTTCGGGGACCCGATGTTCACTGCATATGTGAATCTGGCATTTGAGGACATGGCACTGGGTCAAGTGCAATTCGCATACTCTCTCGATACTGGCTGGAGATATGACATAACTCAGGAGGGCGTGGTTTGGGAACCGTGAGCATTTCCAAGAAGGCGGTATTCGCGCTTATATTCTACCTGATAATCCCCATATTTGCAATCACGGCCATAATGGCAAATTATCCAGAGCTTTCCAGGTCCAGGCTGGAGACGATGCTCAAGTGGATTGTTCCCATAGGGATTGTACTCATCATAATAAGCCAGGTCCAGGTCTTTTACGAGAAGGGCACCAAGAAGCATCTCGCGCTTAATCTGGTCTACGTTGCAACAGCCATGCTCTGGGTCTTGGGGCTGTTCGGGGGGAGGGCGACAGTGAACCAGTCCTGGAAGGAGTACGAGTTCAGCCTTCACGTTTGGAGGCTGGTCCTGCTCATTATTGCAGTCAATGTCCTGAATTTGGCGTACTACATCCTCCAGTACCTTGCCTATAGCGTCGACCTGCCGGCTGCAATTGCCGAGGAAAGCAATAAATTGGATGACAAACAGCCGATTTCCAGCCAGCCAGTTACCTGAGCTTTTTCGCCCTCTTTTCGATTAGCTGCCTGATCTTTTCATAGGAAGGCGGAGGCCCGGTCCTGACTGCTCTTCCATCTATGAACAGACCGTCGAGAATTCCCCATTCCAGAAGAGTATCGCGGTTTGCGGTGTCATGCTCCTGGAACACGACCTTGTTGCCGAACTCTGCCGCAGCCCTCTTTGCCCGCTCGTAAACCAGGTTCTGGGCCATGCACCATCCGTTCGTGAAGGATACCACTGAAACCTTGCCTGGAATCCTTCCCGGTTTCTTTTGTTGTTTGAGCCATTTCGGTGCTTTTGCGTCCTCTGAGAATTTCTTCCATAATAGTACGCCCACGCCGTACTTGTCCGACTTCTTGTAGCCGTGCTTTTTAAACCAAGAGGCTCTCATCCAGAAGGGCAGAGATACGCCCCAAGCGGCAATGCCTTTCGCGCCCAGCGCATGTGCATCCTCCTCTGCGGCCTCGAGGAGGGCAGTGCCCATTCCCTTCTTCTGAAAGTTTCCCCTGCCTTTCTCATATCCGTGGACCCAGATGCACATAATGAAGTACAGGTCTTTACCGATTATATGGGATTCCTCTGCAGGTAAGTATTGAATCACGCCTCCGATCTCGCCCTCGTCATCCTGTGCCAGCTTGACTCTCAGGCCCTTGTCCTTCATCTTGCTATACCAGATGCTCTTCCGAGGCCCGGATTCCTTTGCCTCGTCTGACCAGTCTTCCAAACATAAGAAATAAAGCTGCTCGTGCTCGGGACTCAGATCGATTACCTTCATTGTGTTACCCTCTCTGCATAATATTATTCCTGATTTTTAATTTTTTTCATTGAGCCTAGCCAGGAGTTACAAGGCTTCTTGCTGGCTATATTCCAAAACTTTTATATATGTCTATGTATATTATTGTCCGTCGATTGACTGACAAACGAGGTTGATCGGCAGTCACAGGTGAATGGTGTGAAAGAAAGCGAAAAAATAACCATTCGTCTTCCGAAGTCGCATTTGAGAACCCTCGACTTCTTGGTCGAAGTCGAGGACTTCCCAACAAGGTCGGAAGCAATCCGCTGCGCGGTCCGCGACATGGTCTACGAGCGCGTCGAGCTTGTCATGGACAAGGTCGAGAAGCTCAAGAAGGCCGAGGCGACCATCAGGCAGATTGAAGAGTTCCGAGAGGAATACCTCAAGAAGTGACGAATCACAAATCACGCTTACCTCCCCCTTTTTTTTCTTCCTCCGTTCAACACTGCAGCATATCGGAAGAAAAAAAAGTCGATGGGATAGCATAACTATTCCATCAAGACCATTAAAATTCGAGAACATTATCCATCGAACTGAGAATTTTAATGTGACCCAGCGCCTTATACGCAGAGATATAGCACATTCCTCAATCATTTTTAAAATGTGTTATGCAGCATAAAATGGCAAAGCATTTTTAATACCCAGCGTGATTATACGCAAGGCCATCTTTTCCCCATCCTCATCCCCTTCGCGAACAGCAGCAGCAGTGCAGCGCTGGCAAAGGCCAGCGGTATCCTCAGGTCGTGGGTGGAAGCCACGGCATACAGCACGACCAATCCTCCAATCACCCTTCCCCCCGTTAAAAGGACCTCCCGGGTCGCCATTGCCTGGGTGCTGTCAGGCACCAGCTCGTTGCAAATTGTGAACGTGAAGGAGTACATCGTGTATATGCAGAAGTACGCAGCCCCGAAGGCGAGGCCTATGTAGAGCATGCTGGATGTGAGAAATATTGCTGCAAACGTGAACAGCGCGGCGCCTGCTGCGGATAGCAACAACGGAGTCCTCCGGTTCATGGTGCGGTCTGACCAGACACCGAAAATGAGGGATGCCAGGCCGCCCATTGATGACAGGAACGCCAGCAGCAGGCCGAACACCGATTCTGTCCTTCCGAGAAATAGAACGCTCAGCGGTATGGACACCCAGAGGACGCCCTGCCACATCCCCTCGGGCAGCACGAAGCCAGCGAGCTTCTTGAAGGCTGCGGCGTTCTCGAATGACACGTAATTGTAGGAGCCAACAGGCGGGAATCGGCTCACGAACCACACACCGAAAAGGGTTACTGCAGCGCCACCCCCGAATACGAGGGAATAGGAGAAGCGCTCGATGAGCAGGCCCCCCAGCCAGGGGAACACGGCGCCGAATACGGCGTACAGCGCAAACAATCGGGTGGACGAGGTCGTTCGGTTGCTGGCCTGGGTGGCAGAAAGGAAAAGGCCGTTGTACGGCACCCAGAAGTAGCGCATCGACAGCCCGTAGAAGAGGGCGGCAGCGAGGAAGGTGTACTGCGAGATGGGATAGGCCAGCATGGCGTAGCAAAAGAATTTGAGGAGCAGCCCGAGGCGTATGGACTTGCGGAAGTTGTAGTGCGGTAGCGCGACAATTGACACGAAGGTGACCAGGAACAGCAGCACGAATGTGACGACGATGTTGGCGTACTGGACGCCCTGCCTGAACATGAGCATGTAGAAGAACACGAACGAGAAGGACTCGCCGAAGGCGTTGATTGCCTGGAGCTGGAAGAGCTCGCTCATTCCGTATGCCCTTGCCTTGGTTCGCATCATGCCTAGCTCACTTCCCAGGGAATATGTCCAGCAGTTCCTTGAACTCTTGAATCGTGTGGTCTGCAGCCTTCATTTCATCTCCCCCGAACCCGTACAACGCTCCGATGCTGAGCTGGCCGCACTCGCGGGCTGAATGGACGTCGTGATATCTGTCACCGACCACTGCTGCATTTTCGACATTCATGTTTTCGAGAACGTACTGCAGCAATTGGGTCTTTGTCTTGCCAGGATGCTCGCCGATGCAGGATTTGAACTCTGCCAACTCCCCCAGGCCGAACACCTCCATCAGCGTGTAGAAATAATTTTCGGTTCCGTTGCTGTAGTACCCGATTCTGTACCCTCTCTCTTTCAATTCGTTGAGGGTCTGGAGGACCTGTGGAAAAAGGGAACCCTGCCCACAGTGAATCAACCTCTGCTCGTGCTCTCCAATCCGAGTGTAAAGGTATTCCATCTTGTCCTCATGCCCATCCGACAGAATCATCCGGGCGCAGACCTCGACCGGCTCTCCGAATATCTTCTTGATGTACTCCTCATCGGGAATTGGAATGTCCAGGCTGTATTGCGTGTTAAAATCAATGACTGCCAGCTTCACGGCCTCGATGCTGACCAGTGCAGTGTTGTAGAGCGTGCCGTCAACATCGAATATGATGGCTTCGACCGAGGAGGGGTGCATGGGTTGTGGGTAATGGCTGGAGATATTTATTATTTGTGAGGGTGGAATACATATATGGACAGAAACTTCAGATATCAGAGTTATGCGACATTTTGTTTGCAGTCATATCGTGGAGGAAGATTATTTAAAGAGGCAACGCTATTATATTAATTGAAAAGCACTTTGTGGTGATATTATAAAGAGCTATCGACTCTCTGTGGTGATTGAAAAGGATGCAGACGGATATTTTGCATTCTGTCCCGAACTTCAGGGGTGTTATACTCAAGGCGATACTTATGAGGAAGCTCTGGAGAACATCAGAGACGCTATTCGCCTCCATCTGGAAGATAGGATAAAGAACGGGGAAGATATTCCTGAAATTGAATCTATCAGCCTAACTTCCTTGGAAGTGGCGGTATGAGTGAGAAGCTTCCCAGAGTGCCATCCACTAAATAATCAAGGTTTTGGAGCGTATGGGATTCGTTCTCGTCCGCCAGAGCGGAAGCCATAAAATTTATAAAAACAAAGATGGCAAAAGGGTGACTGTCCCTTATCATTCTGGAAAAATCCTTCACCCAAAGGTCCTAAAAAGCATTCTTATAGTCAATCAGATAACAAATTGAACATAAAGTTGATGATTGACTATGTGTGGAGCACCGAAGCAATGTTCAATAAGTTCGGTGTTCCACTATTAGAGATGCGGATTTGTCTGTTGATAGGTTCAAAGAACTAATGAAGTAGAGATATGCGGTTCACCAAGCAAAACGCTTCACTACTATCGTGGCTAACCGTCAACACAGCGTTCGTATCGTAGAGCGTGCCATCAACATCGAATATGATGGCTTCGACCGAGGAGGGGTGCATGGGTTGTGGGTAATGGGTGGAGATATTTATTATTTGTGAGGGGGCAGGGGATGCAAATCATCAATAGTCATATTGAAAACAGAATAATGCCTATTTGGATTGCTGTTGGTGAGAACGATGCTGTTATTTGCAGTTGCATTCACAGTCTTCGGCTGCAGAGACTCCCACCAAATATGCTCCTCACCATCGGAATAACTGAGAACCAAATCGCCTGTCCCAGCAGCTTCGGCCTCTCTGGTCAGAGGGAGCACTTGGCTCCATACACTAGCAATGCTCAGCACTGCTACCATAACTGCGAGGGCTATTTATATAGGTGTACAACAAATATACTTAAAACATACTTTTCTGAAAATTATACTACATCTCATGGGGTTACTAGCTATCTTCATCTTTGAAAGTCGGGTCTGAAAGTTGAGTTCGATTCAATTTCTTCGATTCGCCTGCGGATAGCTTCTTTAACAAACTCAGAAACACTTACATAACCTAACTCTTTTCTTTCCTCAATGAGTGTTTCTACCTTTTCTATAAGTGATTCTGGGATTGTAAGTCCTCGATAATGCTTTCTGGTTGTCATGAAACTACACGGGTACTATACATTTGTAGGTCTATCTCATTTTTGTTGGATATGTCCTACACCTGTCCTATATTAGCATAAAACTAAATAGTTGCAATTACATTTAGTAGAGGTGTGAGGCAAATATTCTAACAGCTAGATGTAGTAGATTTTGCCTCATGGCTTTGGGGTGAAGTAAATGGAGGACGGATGCAGATATGGAATATGGATTGTAGTGAGCTTAGCGTTGCTACTTGTAGGGAGCTCGACTGTTGCGGTGATTGGGAATGCACAAGCAGTAACAATCGAAAAAGAGGGCGAGATAAGGTTACCGAATGCTACACCTGCCGAGAAAAGAGTTATGGACTCACTAGGAGACTGTTCTATTGTACTTAAGGAGGAGGGACTGGTAGATACATTGGAGATAGAGGAAAAAACAGAAAATGATTTCGTTTCCGCCTCAGAAGATTCAATCTTATCATCCAATCGTGCCCAACATTTCCCTTCTCTATATACTAAAATGTCCCCACTGGATGATTCCCTTTTATCTATGTCCATCAATGAACCACCTCTAGAGTTTTCATCTAGCCTCACAAGGGCCTCACTCCTAGAGCCTAATAAAGGAGTACAATCAAATACTGGGATTGGTAGTTATGGAGATTCCCCAATTCCGGATGAGAATGCCCAGGGTTTAACAACTGAAATGGTTGACAACTCTTTTGGATTAGGAGATTACTACCAAGAAGAGATTGTTGGGACATTTTCCCAAATTGAAAATATAACTATAAATCTTACATCTTCTAATAGTACTGATGCTACTTCGGAGGAGCCTCCACCTATGCCTCTTGGGAGTGCCACAACTCAATATAGCACTGGTTTTGGCGCGACTCCTGGCACAACTTGGACAGTAGGAGACGCCAATGCAAACAGTGGTTATGACTACTGGGACGACTCTACTTATCGAGTGGCCGATGGTAGCTACAGCGTATGGTGTGCTCAAGTGGGTGACAATTCTGTGTATGGGGGCACAAATGTCGCTCAACATAAGTATGACAATAATATGGATGCTCTTCTTTTGCACAATACGCAATTTGATGCATCCTCTTGGGATCTTGCATATCTATGCTATGATGTTTGGTCGATAACAGAGAACGACTATGATTACCTTGTTCCTGTATGGAATGAAAATGGAGATACTAACTGGAATTATTTTAATAGCCAAAAAGTAACAGGAAGTCATGCGTCATGGCAAAGATATCGATACTATCCGCCCTCTAGTTTTTTGACATCGCAATTTCAATTTGGGCTATATTTCCATTCCGATGGTTCTGTTGTGAATGAAGGATCTTATGTAGATAACTTAAATCTATATAGTGTGGACATAACTTTAGATGCTTATTATATCAGCCCTGAGGGGTGTTCTCCCGATGGTACATTCACTATGTATTATTATATTCATAACCCAACACTCCTTACATTAAATTGTGGTTTGGGGGCTAATATCAGAAAAACAGGTACTACTACTCCAGTGTATAATGATATGCCAAACGATATCATTGTTTCTATTCCTTCAGGATATAGCTGGCAATCGAGACAATTCAATCTCAACAATGTTGGTGCAACGCTCACTCCAGATTCGTATGATGTGATATGGGGAATATGGTCTGGTGCTCCAGGAGATACTACTAATGGGAACAGACAATGGGATAATTCTGGTTGGCAATCGGGAATCCTAAATGTAAGGGGATGGACGATGATAGCATACCTAGATGGCGATAATAATCTTAATACTTGGGTCCAGACCTGCTTGAATTATATGGACGATGTCGGCTCCAAAGATGGAATAGAGATTATAGCCCTTATTGATAAAGAATTAAACGGTGATACCAAAGCTTATCATGTGAAGCAAGGTAGCTTGGTAAATATTCCTCTAAGTAGTATATATTCAGGGTGGTCGAATGAAGTTAATATGGGGGATCCAAATACGCTATATCGTTTCTCCAAGTATTGCATAGATAATTATCCGGCTCCCCGATATGTGATTGTTCCTCAAGACCACGGAGGGTCATGGTATGGCTGTTGCTGGGATGATACAAGTAGTGATCGTTTAACTTTGACAGATTTGAATACAGCATTCTCAAATATTAAATCTCACTTAGGAAGGAAGATTGATTTGATTTGGTTTAATGACTGTTTAATGGACTCGATTGAAGTGGGATATCAAATGTCCTATTATGCTGATTATATGGTGGGATCAGAAACTATAGGATGGACAGATACATGGGATAATGAATATACATCAATTCTTACAAATATGCAGAACAATCCCACCCCCCAGAACTTAGCTATTTATATTGCTAATGAAGCATATCTCCATCCTAATAGTGTACATAGGACTCAATCAGTTTCAGCAATTGATTTGAGCAAAATTCCAAATCTTGTAACATCCATCAATACATTTTCTACGAACTTAAAGAATAATCTCTATGCATATCGCTCTCAGATAGTAAATGCGAGGAATAACATAGAATGGTTTGAAGGACCAATAGGAAATAGTAATCCAAGCCTAGTAGGTGACGATGAAAGATTCGTTGATTTATATAGAACAGCTCAACAGATGAAATCGTATGTTTCAGAATCTTCAATCCAAACCTCAGCTCAAAGCGTTATGGATAAAATAGGTCCTTCTGGAGGTTCTGTAGGCTACGCAGTAATGCGGGAAAGACATACAACAGAGGTGTCTTTTTGTCATGGATTATCTATATGGTTTCCTTTAGATTCGTATAGATACCTTAATAATTGGGCTGGTGGCACCTATTCCCCATCATACACAAGTGGTAATGTTTTCACAACGGGTACGCAGTGGGATGAATTTTTAATCTGGTTCTTTGACGATGATAACCCCTCCTCTTCAGTTGATCCTCTCTCCTTATATACAACCTCAACTTCATTTACAGTTAGTTGGGATGGATGGGATATAGGACCTTCAACAGGATCATCAAGTATCAAATGGTATGATGTCCAGTACAAAGACGGTGGAGGATCATGGACGAACTGGAAAGCCCAAACTTCATCGAAATCGGATACTTTCTTTGGAGTCGATGGCCATACTTATTACTTCAGATGTCGGGCACTTGACAATGCAGGGAATCAAGAATCATATCCTGCTAGTGCAGATACGTATACAACAATAGATGCAACAGCACCAGGCAGCTGGTCGAGTTTTAGTCCTACGGCTTGGGTAACTAGCACTCAGTCACCAACATGTTCAATTCAAGTAAAAGATATTGCATCTGGTCTAGATGTAAGCACTGCGTATTATCAGTATTCCACTAATGGTGGAACGTCATGGAGTGGTTGGCTATCCACAAGTTGCACCGGTACTGACGGGACCACGAGCTATCAGACTATCACAGCGAGTAATGTGCCTTTCAACCAGGACTCAGAGACACAAAACCTAATAAAATTCAAAATAACAGATATGGCAGGAAAGACTGGCACAAGCTCTTCATACACAGTAAAAATAGACACTACATCTCCAAGTAGTTGGTCGAGTTTTAGTCCCACTGGTTGGGTAACTACGCAAACACCCGACTGTACTATTCAGGTTAAGGATGTTACTTCTGGTTTGGATGTGAGTACGGCATATTACCAATATTCGACTAATGGGGGCACGTCTTGGAGTGGCTGGCTATCCGCCACTTGTACAGGTAGTGACGGGACCACGAGTTACCAGACAATAACCGCCAGCAATGTACCGTTCAACCAAGACTCGGCAACCCAGAATCAGATAAAATTCAAAATCACAGACATAGTAGGACATACTGGTGAGAGTAATGCTTATACTGTGAAAATAGATACATTGACGCCTGGTAGTTGGTCGAGTTTTAGTCCCACTAGTTGGGTGACTACGCAAACACCCGATTGTACTATTCAGGTTAAGGATTTGACGTCTGGTTTGGATGTGAGTACAGCATATTATAGCTACTCAACCAATGG
>SDBU01007192.1_pt1 | contig 12877 bp, 11 predicted proteins | sample 2277071 | NCBI WGS metagenome assembly SDBU01 (sample SAMN10397929, study PRJNA504765) | marine sediment metagenome | isolation source: marine sediment core GS08_GC12, 126 cmbsf | place: Arctic Ocean: Gakkel Ridge, Loki's castle | collected 2008 | reverse complement strand
TATGGACTATAGCTATAAGGAATCCTCATAAAGCATTCAATATCATTTAATATTTCCATGCTGTTATTGGTTAAAATATATTCTATTTCAATTGAAAAACTTTGTGGGACCATATTTTCCAAAGGATGATTTATATCTGCTACAAGTATATTTACGGTAGTTGCATCTGTGCTATAACCATCACTGACCTCAAGTGATACCTCATAATCTCCTGGTTTTTTAAAAATATAGTCGAGTGATATGGAATCTTTAAAAATATCACCTTCTATTGTCCATAAATAATCTATAGGACTGCCCTCCGGGTCAAATGCATTAAGAGCGGTAAAAATAACCGGAGTTCCAGCTATATAATAACCCCCTACCTGGTCCCCAAAAATATCTATTATTGCTCTTGGAGACATATTTTCATCTTCTCCGGCTAAAAAGGGTGAGGATGTATCATCTTCTTTTGATAGGCCAACTATGGTAAGGCCATCAAAACCATCAGCAATATATCCATAATTTCCTTTAGTATTTATATCATAGGATGTACCGCTTGTATTGAGTCTGCCTGAAATAAATGGATTATTGCCATCAGATACATCAATTGTATATATCCCTCCGGTCAGATCAGAAATATAAACAAAATCTCCAGCCATATCGATTTCCCATGCACCCCCAGGGAGCTTAACTGAACCTGCGGGTTCCGGTTTATTTTCATTTGAAATATCGATTACCTGCAGTATGCTTTCGTAATATTCTTCTTCATCACTGGACCGGTGACTTGATAGATAAGCATTCTCATCATCTATAAAGATCCCCCATGAATTTGAAGGGACATCTATTGAGGAGATAATGGCCGGATTACTTTTATCAGAAATATCAATGATCAGGAATTTGCTTTCACCAGTATAATCATCTTCCCCGTAGTCATAGTGATTTGTATTTAAATAAGCTCTTTCACCTTTTATCCATATATTTGCGGGAGATCCCTCAATACTAAGTGAACCTTCAATAAATGGTTTTTCACTGATGGTAATATTTACAATCTCCAGCGTGCTGGATTCCGACCTGTCTAAATAGGTAGTAGTATTTAAATATGCATGATCTTTATCAATAAATAAACCAAAAACAGATTTCCTGTTTCCATTACCAGTATTATAGTCACCAACCACAACTGGATTTTCTTTATCTGATATATCGATTATCTTAAAACCGCATTCAGTATAGTATTCTTCTTCTCCTTCAACCCATTCAGTATATGATATATATACCATATCCCCATGGGCTATTACAATATTAGCAGAATCAATATCGGGACATTTACCGTACACAAATGGTTTTTCCTTATCTATTATATTGATTATATACAACACACCCAGATCATTGGTCAAATATGCATAATTACCAGAAATATCAACATCTATTGCTTGACCTGGAATTTTAACGTTGCCTATCCTGTAGTTGTTTGGAATTCCAGAAAAAACACCATGATCCACAACTAAATCATCGTAATCAGCCGTATCCCTGGTGATACTGCCGCTTTCTATAGAAGGATCATTGATTATCCTTCCTATGGTTTCAGAGAGAGGAAAGCATCCCTGGATCAAACCGATTATTAATACCAGTATCAGTAAAATTAGAGAACCTGAGATTATTTTATTTTTTACAATCATCATTATTCTTATATTATAGTTTATTAATGCTATCAAGCGGGATTAATAATTTTTTAATATCATCATTCTTGAGGACGCGGTATCGGCCTTCTTTCAGTTCTCCCAGATCAAGATCCCCTATCCTGGTCCTTTTCAAACCAAGGACTTCATATCCAAGATAGGTCATCACTCTTCTCAAGATCCTTTTTCTGCCTTCATGTATCTGTATTCTTAAAATTTGATATGATGACCCTGTTTTTACTATATTAACCTCTGTAGGTTTTAACTTTCTATTATCAATATTTATCCCGTCTATTAATGCTTCCAGGTCTCTTTTTGAAATATTTCTACCGAGCATCAGTTGATAAGTTTTTGGGATCATGAACTTTGGATGTGTAATATTATATACCAGTTCGCCATCATTGGTAAGTATTATCAGGCCTCTTGAATCCCTGTCAAGCCTTCCGGCAGGATAAAGTCTCACTTTAATATTTTTTACAAGATCAAGTACTGTTTTTCTGCCAAATTCATCACTGGCTGTAGACAAATATCCGGGGGGTTTGTTTAATGCTATCACAATTATTTTTTCGGGCTTTATCAATTGTCCGTCTAATAAGACTTTTGAAGAATCAAATACCTTGAATGAAAGATCAGTTATTTTCTGTCCATCGACTTTTATCCTTCCTGAAGTAATAAGGTCCCCGCATTTTCTTCTGGACCATATGCCACAGTCAGCTAAATACTTGGAAAGCCTAATCTTCAGTGGTCTGCTCATCTTCTTTAAATTCCTTAAGTGGTGGTAGGTCTTTAAGATTATTCAGCCCCAGTAATTCAAGAAATCTATCACTTGTCCTGTAAAGGATAGGATTCCCGGGTTCTTTTAATTTCCCCGCTTCCTTTAATAATCCTTTATCAAGCAATGTAAGTACTACGCTATCGGTCCGGACTCCTCTGATCTCAGCGATCTGTGTCCTTGTAATAGGCTGCCTGTACGCGATTATTGCCAATGTCTCCAGAGCTGCCTGTGAAAGATGGGCCCTTATATTTGTTTTAACAAAATGCTGCAGGACTTCATTCAATGCTGGATTTGAATAGAGTCTATAACCACCGCTGATCTTCTTTAGGACAAAACCCCTGTTTTGATCAATATATTCCTGCTCAAGCATTCTTAATACTTGTTTGATCTTGCCCTCAGGCACATCAAGGGATTCGGATATTGTGCCTGTCTTGACCGGTGATTCAGAAATAAACAATATCCCCTCAATATAGGTTTTTACCCATTCCTCACCGAAAAGTTCAAGATTTAATCTATCATTATTTTTACTGTTTATTTTTTCTTCTTTATCAATCATCTGATTTTAATAACTATATTTCCAAAACTTTCAAACTGTATTATTTCTATCTCTTCATTTTTGTATAATTCAAGAATAGAAAGGAAACTTATTATCCTGTCCATGGCTTTTTCATAAACTGAAGATATTTCCCTGAATGTAATATCTTCTCTTGACTGAAGCATTTCCTTTATTCTTCCCATTTCATTAAAAATATTTATGGTAGAACGGTGATTATAAATATCATTAAGATCAAGTCCAAGCTCATCTTTCGTAAGCATTCTACAGGAAGTCAGCCACAGATCTCTCAGTTCGATTTTTTTTGTGAAATCCGGAAAAGTATCCAAAAAATCTTTTTCCATCGGTGCTTCTCTAATATAAAAAAATGACTCTTCAATTATCTTGCTGTTGATATAATTAGATACCTTTTTATATATCCGGTATTCCTCTTCCCTTCTTTTAAGGATATTTATATCAAGTTCTCCTTCTTCCCCATCACCGGTCTTTTTAGAAGGGAAGAGTGAACGTGATTTTATTTCAAGCAAAACTGATGAAAAATATGTGAAGCTGGAAATGGTATCCAGGAGAACTTCGCTCTTTTCTTTTATAAACTCCATGAACCCATTTATAATATAACTTAAGGATATATCATATATATCTATTTTTTTCTTTTGCACTAGTTCTAAAAGTAAAAAAATAGGACCACTGAAAATATCCTCATATTCTAAAGTATAATCTTTATCTCTTACTTCGGCTGCACTCACTAATCTATACCCATTCTGGTCCGGACATTCTCAATTGTAGTATTTGCTATTTCTGATACTTTTTTACTGCCTTTTTCAAGGATATCATGGATAAGGTTTTTATTTTTTTCAAGTTCGGTCCTCTTCTGACGGAAATTTTCAAGAGAATCGGATATGATAGATGCCATTTCGTCTTTACATTCCGTACATCCTATTTCACCTTTTCTACACCTGTCTTCAATAGCTTCGGTGTCTCCGGATTTATATATCTTATAAAAAGAAAAGACATTGCAAACTTCTGGATGTCCGGGATCTGTCCTTCTTATCCTGGCAGGATCAGTGATCATCTGTCTTACTTTCTTTTTTATTGTATCGCTGTCATCAGAAAGAAAGATCGCATTGCCATAACTTTTTGACATTTTGCGGCCATCAGTACCGGGCACCCTTGTGCTTTTTGAAAGAAGCTCCTTCGGTTCCGTAAAATAATCCCCGTAAAGGTGGTTAAATCTTCTTGCTATCTCCCTACTTATCTCAAGATGAGGTAACTGGTCCTCGCCGACTGGTATTATATCTGCATTGACTATCATGATGTCGGCAGCCATTAAAACAGGGTAAGAAAAAAATCCAAGCGTTGAAAGATCTTTGGACTTAAGCTCTTTTATCTGTTCCTTATATGTCGGACATCTTTCAAGCCAGGAAAGCGGTGTTATCATTGAAAAATAAAGTGTCAGTTCAGGAATAGCAATAATATCTGATTGCCGGTAAAGATGAGTGATCTCAGGATCAACTCCAAGCGCTATAAGGTCTATGACGCAATCTATAAGATTATTCTTAATATTTTTAGGGTTCTGGTATTCAGTAAATAAAGCATGCCAATCGACTAAAAAGAAAAAATTTTCATATTTTTCCTGGTTCTCTATCATGCTCTTAATATTGCCGTGAAGGTGTCCGAGGTGAAGCTTACCTGTAGGCCTAAAACCAGTCAACATTTTCTTTTTCATTCTTACTCTCCTGCTGAGTTTGAAAAATTTAAAAAGATTTTATCATAATCCCGGTAATATAATATATTATCTTAAAAGTAAAAAATATATTTTACCTGTATGTCATCTTATCATAAAAGGTATTGCCACCAGGTGAAAATAGAATAGATAAAATCTATAATTGGGAAAAATATTGTTATTCTGCCAAGAAGAAAGATAAAGATAAAAATAAAAATAAAACCAAACCTGCCTATTGAGAGATATTTTTGCATCGCTTGATAAGGTAAAAAAGATGCCAATATCTTTGAACCATCGAGTGGCGGTATTGGAATAAAATTAAAAATAGCCAGGAATATATTGATGTATATGGTATTTCTGAATAATTGATTGAAAATATCAAAAACCCTGAAGCCTATACTCCCATTATCCATCAGTCCGCCTGACAATCTTATAATTAGATAAAAGAATAAACCGTAAAGAAGACCGATTAAAAAGGCTACTATCAGGTTTGTGACCGGACCAGCCAGCGAGGTGTACCTGATGCCTTTTCTGTAGTTCCTAAAATATGATGGATTTATTGGAACTGGTTTTGCATACCCAAAGATTATTCCGGAGTTTAGTAGTATTAATAATAGCGGCAGAAGAATACTGCCGAAAAGATCTATGTGGGCCCTCGGGTTAAGTGTAAGCCTTCCATAACTTTTGGCTGTCATGTCACCATTGCGGTAAGCGATATAACCATGTGCATATTCATGCAGAATAACCCCAATCGCAAGGCCCGGAAGCCAGGTTACAAGGGAGGTTAAAAAATCTATTATTGATTGTCCAAAGGAACCAAACATTAATTATCACCTTAAATATTATTACAGATAGTAAACCTTATCAAAATATATTAAATTTGCAAACAAAATTTTGAAAACTCTTATTTGTCAATATGATTCACGCGGGTGATATTTAAAATAAGCATCCTTAAGATATTCTTTCGTAAGATTAGTATATATTTCAGTAGTCGAGATACTGCTGTGGCCGAGGAGTTTCTGGACAGTTCTTAAGTCCGCGCCCCTTTGAAGGAGATGCGTAGCAAAGCTATGCCTGAATATATGCGGATAAATATTTTTTTCTATTCCTGCCCTATCAGCATATTTTTTTAATATTTTCCAGAAGCCCTTTCTGGAAAGATTGCCACCTCTCATATTTAGAAATAAAAAATCAGTCTTTTTTTCTTTTTCTATTTTACCTCTTGCATGATCAATATATTTATTAAGAAATAAAATTGCCGTATCACCCAATGGGACTATTCTTTCCTTGTCACCCTTCCCTATAAACCTTAAAAGTTTTTGATCAAAATCTATACTGCTAATACTTAGACCGGTTATTTCACTTACCCTCAATCCGCAACCATATAATATTTCAAACATTGCCTTGTCCCTGAGATCGGATGGAGTACTTCCTGGAATAGAATCAAGAAACTTCAATACTTCCTCTATATCTAATATCTCTAGTATTTTCTTTGAAGATCTTGGGTTCTTGATCTGCGACCAGGGATTATTTTTTATGATCTGCTGCCTTATAAGGAATTTATAAAATCCCCTCAGGGCCGATAATATCCTTGAGACAGAGATATCAGAATTGTCATTATAAAGACATTTTAAAAAATCAAGGATTTGTGGTTTTGATATATCTAGAAATGATATTTTAGGGTTTAATACTAAATATTGCCTGAATTTTTTAAAATCTCGCCCATAGGAGGATATGCTGTTCGGCATAAGTAATTTTTCAAAACGCAGGTACTCGAAATACTGGTCTAATTGTATTTCAAATATTTCTCTCTCCTTGAAGTCACCCCGGATTTTATTACTTAAATTGCCGGATCCTGTTGATTTATCCTGAAAACTGCTATTTTTTATCTTCTTCTCTAAGTTTCCCATTTATAAAATCCTTTGCCATAAGGATCCCTATTATAGTTTTAGAATCTTTGATCTTTCCATTCTTGATCCAGTTTAGGGCTACTTCAACTTCAGGTTCTACTATTTCAAGAAATTCATCCTCATCAAGATTATTATTGGTTCTTTTAAATCCAATAGCCAGATAAAGGTGAAGGACTTCATTACAGAACCCGGGAGTCGTATAAAAAGTTGATAGATGGATCAATTCACCATCTACTGCTCCCACCTCTTCTTCTAATTCCCTCTGAGCGCATCTGGATGGGCTCTCATCCTTATCAAGCTTGCCTGCCGGTATCTCAATTGTTATATCTTCAACCGGATATCTGTACTGCCTTACAAGTATTATTTTATTATCGTCTGTGACAGGGACTATTCCTACTGCTCCCGGATGTGTTACCTTTTCCCTTGTAGCAATTTTGCCATTTGGGAGTTTTACACTATCGTAATAAAGCCCTACGATCTGACCGCTAAATACTTGCTTTGAATCAATTTTTTCTTCAAATAATCTCTTATTCAAAATTATTCCTTCCGGTTCATTTAGGAGCATGTCAGGGAACTGGAGCCTGGCTTGTTCCAAGACAGGCTCCTAAGTCTTTTTAGAAATGCTTATCTCAAGTATTAATTGAGCCAGTTTTTCAAGCTGGCTTGCCTTAACATGTTCAGAATTTGTATGCACGTCTTCCATCCCTGAGCTCAAATTAACAGCTCTTTTCCCTTTGGAATTAAAAACATTTATATCACTTCCACCGCCTGACGATTCTACCACCGGATCGATACCGATTTCCTTTATGGCGGCTGAGGCAATTTTTAGCGGAATTTCTTCAGGTCCTATATTGAATCCATCATATTCCCTTATAAGTTTGTATTTTAACTTGCACCCTGTATCATCTGATGCTTCTTGAAGTAAACCGATCATTTTTTCAGTGATTTTTTCCAGCTTGGATTCGTTAAGGCTCCTTGCTTCAAGTATGATCTTTGTATTTTCCGGAACAATATTTCTGGCCACACCGCCATTAATCTTACCAATATTTGCAGTGGTCTGATGGTCAAGGCGGCCAAAACGGATATTTGAAATGGCAATAGCAGCTGCCTTTATCGAATTTATTCCCTTTTCAGGTTCGATTCCAGCATGTGCAGCTTTCCCTATAAATTCTGCATCAATAGAATTCTGATAAGGGGCCTGATTGTAAATTGTTCCTATATCACCATGTGAATCAAAAACAAAACCATATTCCGCACCCACTTTATCCATATCTACATGTTTTGCTCCGACAACCCCTATCTCCTCGGAAATAGTAAAGATTATATAAATATTTCCAGTCTTCATATCATTCTCTATAATATATCTAAGTACCTCTATTATGGCTGCAACTGCGACTTTATCGTCACCTCCCAGAATGCATTTAACGTTTTTATTTCTTATAATACCATCATCCATATATGGTATAACTTCACCATTAAGTGCTACTGTATCAAGATGAGCACCCATAAATATTGGCCTGATACCTGGATCAGTTCCCTTTAAAAGAGCTGTTAGATTACCAGTATTAGAGCCGTATTTTTTTCCAGAATCATCCACCGCTACTTCAAGGCCAAGACCGGATAATATTTCCCTTACATGCTCCACTATTTCTCTTTCATCACCAGATGGACTTTTTATCCTGACAAGCCTGAAAAAAGTATCAATCAATCTTTTTCTGTTAATATTTTTTTTAGTCAAACTGCCAACCTTTTTTGAAAAATTTTATGAATATTTAAAAAAAATATACCTATAAATAGAAATATAAACGAAAGAACAGTAGAACCTATCACAAGTCTTACAAAATATTGATAGAAAAAATTAAAGGGAAAAAGTGTTATTAGTAAAGAGTTTGAATCAAACATAAAATTACCCTGTGGAAAGAAGAGAAGATGAAAATTATCAAATAAGTGAGAAAAATTCATACTCAGGATATATAGGATTATAAACATAAATAATACCACCGAAGATGATGTCACAAACACTAATCCGGTTCCTTTAAGCCTCTTAATATGTTTTCTTTCCAGAATAAGGAGCAGGGTTAATAATAATATCAGGATAGTAAGGCTCACATAGAATATTAATAAAATTTTGAAAATAAGATCTCTCACATCCACCATATGGCTTATCTCATTTTCGGTAAAGAAAGCGACTGATCTCCGGGACACATCAGCGTATTTTATTTGTCCATCCAGTTTGTCCTGGTATTTAAAAAAACTAAAGATTTCTTTAGTCATGCCAAGAACATCATCTTTATTAAGCTTCTCATAAACACCATTTTGATCATATAGGCGGTCATAGAAATCAATATTAAAAAGATACATAGCAAGCGGAGTAAAAAATAGTACAATAACTAAAAGAATAGTTGCAAATACAGTAATGATTTTTAAGTATACTTTTATTTCTTCCTACCTTTAGTTTATTTTTCCCTGTCCGATGAATACCTGATAGCCGCACCAATAAAATCTTTGAAAAGGGGATGCGGTTTGTCGGGTCTTGATTTAAATTCCGGATGAAATTGCACTGCGAGAAACCAGGGGTGGTTCTTTATCTCAATTATTTCAGCAAGACCCTTATCAGGATTAACGCCAGTGATGGTCATCCCGGCCTTTTCAAGCATAGGGATGTATTTACTATTTAATTCAAACCTGTGTCTGTGCCTTTCCTGTATATTTTCCCTACCATATGCTTTAAAAGCATTGGAGCCTGTTTTTAGTCTGCATTTATAACTTCCAAGACGCATTGTGCCACCTTTTTCCTTTACAGATTTTTGTTCAAACATCAGGTCGATCACCGGGTTTTTAGTATCAGGATCAAATTCCGAACTGTTCGCATCCTTGATTCCAAGGACGTTTTTAGAAAACTCAATGACAGAACACTGAAGACCGAGACATATTCCAAAAAAAGGAACACCATTTTCCCTGGCGTATTTTACTGCTTCTATCTTTCCGGCAATACCCCTTTGGCCAAAACCATAAGGGATAAGTATACCATCTACTTCAGATAATAACTTATTTCTGGTACTATCTTTTCCGATAGTCTCAGAATTTATCAATACGATCTCAACATTTTTCCCATGATGGTATCCCCCATGATTCAGAGACTCAGCTATGCTTATATATGCATCCTTTAAATCTGTGTATTTTCCGACAATACCGATTTTTACAGAACCTTTTAGATTATGTATTTTATCGACTAACCGCTCCCAGTTCGAGAGATCGGATTTTCCAGGTTTTAAGCCCAGCTTTTCAAGAACCCTGAGATCAAGATTTTCTTTTTGCAGCATTATGGGGATTTCATATAGATGATCAGCATCAATGGCCTCTATGGTATCCTCCTTGTCTATATCACAAAAAAGGCTTATCTTGTCTTTTAGACCGTTCCCAAGTTTTCTGTCACATCTGCAAATAATAATATCAGGCTGTACCCCAATACTCCGGAGTTCCTTTACACTGTGTTGTGTAGGTTTTGATTTTAACTCTCCGGATGTTTTAAGATATGGAATATAGGTTACATGCACATAAAGAACATTTTCTTTTCCTACATCTTTTTTGAATTGTCTTATCGCCTCAAGGAAAGGAAGGCTCTCTATGTCGCCTACGGTCCCTCCTATCTCTGTTATTACAAAGTCAGTTTTTCTTCTTTCGAGTGTTTTTATTATTGATGCTTTTATCTCATCTGTAATATGAGGGATCACCTGTACGGTTGAGCCAAGATAGTCTCCCCTTCGTTCATTTTCAATTACATTTTGATATATCTTTCCGGTAGTGAAATTATTATATTTTGAAAGATCTTCATCAATAAAGCGTTCATAATGTCCGAGATCAAGATCTGTCTCTCCTCCGTCATCAGTTACAAAGACTTCTCCATGCTGGATCGGGTTCATGGTTCCCGGATCGATATTGATATATGGGTCCAGTTTCTGAATGGTAATACTATATCCTCTTGCCTTAAGCAATCTTCCAAGGGATGCGGCACATATACCTTTTCCGAGAGATGATAATACCCCTCCGGTAACAAAAATGTATTTAGTTTCCAACTTCTAACTTCTCCTCCATCAGGCTTATTTTTATTTTATTACAATTACTTATTAATTCCTCCGCATGTTTTAAAGAAATATCGCTACCTCCAATACCACCAAGCATTCTTGAGATCTCACTTATCCTATCATTATCTTCTAATTTTTTTATCTTGATTTTTGTCCGGTTACCTTCAATATATTTATCAATAAAATAATGATGGTCTGAAAAACAAGCTATCTGCGCAAGATGTGTGATGACGATTACCTGTTTTGACCTTGATATATTATAGATCTTCTCTCCTACGACAATAGAAGTAGCGCCCCCGATACCTGCATCTATCTCATCAAAGACCATAGTGGAGATATTATCAGCTGAGCTTAATGCAGATTTTAAGGCAAGCATTATTCTTGATATTTCCCCGCCTGAAGCTACTTTCCTTAAAGGTCTTTCTGTCTCACCTATATTTAAAGATATATAAAACTGGAGGTCATCTATGCCATTTCTGTTAAACTTTACAGTTTTACCATCTATTTCAATACCTTCATCATCAGTTACATATAGTCTTTTTGATGTAAAGGAAACTGTTTCAAAGTTAAGATCCTTTAACTCACTGATTATTTTTTCTTCAAGTACAGCTTTTGCTCTATCCCTGCAGGCGCTCAAGTTTATCGCACTCTCTGTAAGTTCCCGCTTTACTAGTAATAGTTCATTTTCAACTTTTTCTATATCCTGATCAAGACTCTGGTAATCTTCGATTTCATCTTTAATCTTTTCTATGTATTCACCTATCTTCTTCAGATCAATATTATATTTCTTTTTTACCTCAGAAAATTGAAATAGTCTTTGCTGGACCTCATCAAGTCTTTCGCGGCTGAACTCGAAATCTGATAGATAGCTGCTTATGAAATGGCTTATTTCCCCTACAAGATCAGCTAGAAGGCTTATTCTTTCAGAGTAAGCCTTAAAATTATGATCAATAATGGACAGCTGGCTAATATTTTTTTGGAGGAGGAATACTTTATCGGAAAGACTGCTGTCTTCTTCATTATTTCCCTTAACAGTCTCTTCAGCCTCTGAAACGAGTTTATAGATATTTTCATAATTCTTCAGTATCCTGAGCTCATTTTCAAGTTCATTTTCCTCATTATCGCCCATATTTATTTTACTTAGCTCATTGTATTTGAATTCAAGATCCTGAAGATGCATTTCACGGTTCTTTTGCATTTGGAGCAATTGATTTAATTTTTTCAGGTTTGCCATATATTTATCATAATACTCTATATATTTTTCCTTTATTTGCAATAGGGGCTCTTCCCCGAAATTATCGATTATATCAATATGGGTTTTTTGATCCAGTAAATACTGGTGCTCGTGCTGACCGTGGAGGTCAATAAAATAATTTCCGAGCTGTTTTAGTATGCCGACCTGGATATACAGGCCATTAATGAAAGCTTTATTTTTACCGGTTCTGTTTAATTCTCTAGAGATTACAATATCTGATTCAAAGTCTTCAGCTTCAAGGATATTATGTGAGAGAAGAAAATCCCTGGCTCCTTGATTATTTCTGAAGTCAAAATACCCTTGAACCAGTAACTTCTCTTCATTTTCCCTTATCAGGTCGCTATCAGCTCTCTCCCCGATAAGTAGATTAATTGCTTCGATTATAAGTGTCTTGCCCGCTCCTGTTTCTCCAGTGAGGCAGCTTAGCCCTTCTTCAAATGATATTTTAACATCATCTATGATAGCGAAATTTTTTACCTGAAGTTCTTTAAGCATAAATATATTATCTAAATTAAAAAAATTTGGTTAATAAATAATTTGCTAAATCCTTTCAATGAATTTTTCTTTAAATACTTTGAAGAAAGCATTTGGATTAAAGCTTATAAGATTTAATTGTTTTTTGGATCTTGTGACCCTTAAAAGGTATTGAGATGGCCTGCCGAGCGCTACAGTTTTACCGTCTACACTAAAGATATCTTTTTCATTTCTAGAATTTAATCTGACCTCAAGGACTTTGTCGGGTCCAAGGATGATGCTTCTACTAAAAAGTGTATGGGGACAAATCGGTGTAATGACTATAGCTTCTGCTTTTGGCTCTACAACAGGACCGCCTGCAGAAAGTGAATATGCTGTAGAACCCGTAGGAGTGGCGATTATAATACCGTCCGCTACAAAACTCTTAATAGAGATATCATTTACCAC
>SDBU01007191.1_pt1 | contig 12878 bp, 10 predicted proteins | sample 2277071 | NCBI WGS metagenome assembly SDBU01 (sample SAMN10397929, study PRJNA504765) | marine sediment metagenome | isolation source: marine sediment core GS08_GC12, 126 cmbsf | place: Arctic Ocean: Gakkel Ridge, Loki's castle | collected 2008 | reverse complement strand
GGTACAGATACAATTTAAAAACAAGACAACTGTCAATGAGATAAGAAATGCCTTAAAGGCAAACAACCTGGAAAGCAGTGTAATCCAGCAGTTTGGTTACGCCGGCGATAATGAATTTCTTATCAAGACCGAAAAATCAAGCTCCGAGATCAAAGGAATATCGGCTAACATGGAGGAGGCCCTGTCATCTCAATTCGCCAAAGAAGATTTCGAGGTGAGAAGGGTTGAAGTCGTAGGGCCAAAAGTGGGAAAGGATTTACGCCAGAAGGGTATCCTGGCAATGATGTACGCTATCGTGGGAATCCTGATTTACATCACATGGAGATTTAAATTCCGCTATGCCGTTGGAGCGATTCTCGCTCTGATACACGATGTTGTCATCACTGTCGGTATTTTCTCGCTCTTGAACAAGGAATTTTCACTGCCAATAATCGCCGCGCTCCTTACGATAATCGGGTATTCACTGAATGATACTATCGTTGTGTATGACAGAATAAGGGAAAATATAAAGGAAATACAGAGGCGTACTCTTGGGGATATTATAAACTCAAGTTTAAACCAGATATTGAGCAGGACTGTTCTCACATCTGTAACAACGCTCCTTGTTGTCCTTGCGCTGTTCTTTCTGGGAGGCGCCGTTATACATGACTTTGCCTTTGCCCTGCTGGTAGGAATAGCCATCGGCACCTATTCCTCGATATTTATTGCCAGTCCTACAATCCTGGTATGGGAAACTATAAGGCCGTCTAAGAAAAAGAGGAAATAATAACTTGTCTCCCTTTGCAATAGCAGGTTTGACAATATTTATTCTCATACTTTTTCTGGGAATTTTTTCTGTAATATTCGGTTTCCCCGGTACATTTATAATACTTATAGATGTAATCGTTTACGCGTGGATGACCGGTTTTGAAAAGATTGGCCTCAGGATAATCGTCATCCTTATCGTGATCTCCCTTTTTGCTGAGGCCATGGATTTTCTTCTTGGTATATTGGGGGCAAAGAAGTTTGGCGCATCGAAAAGGGGAGTTATTGCCTCCGTAATCGGCGGCATTGTGGGCGCCATTCTCATGACACCCCTGCTGCTGGGACTAGGCGCCATCATAGGGGCCTTTCTGGGGGGTTTTGCGGGAACCTTCCTGGTGGAATATCTGGAAGAGAAGAAACTCAAGTCGGCCTTCAGGATGGGTTACGGCGTTTTGCTGGGGAAAATAGCGGGTGTCTTCTTAAAAGGCTTCCTCGCGATCCTTATGACTGTAATATCTTTAATGGCTATATACTCATGACATGTGCCGGGAATTTCATCTAAATATGATTGAGGAACCAGTTATGTTATTTAAAGGATTTGACTAATGAAAAAGAACACGGCAGCTGTCATTAAAGAATATACAAAAGCAATAATCGTTGCCATAATTATTGCACTATTCATCAGAACCTTTGCTGTTCAAGCCTTCAAGATACCTTCCGGTTCGATGAAAGACACCCTGCTGATCGGTGATCATATCCTTGTCAGCAAATTCATCTATGGCGTAAAGATACCCTTTCTGAGAAAAACCATCATCCCCGTAAAGGAGCCTAAACGGGGAGATATCGTCGTATTTATATATCCCGTGGAAAGATCAAAAGATTTCATCAAAAGAACCGTCGCTGTCGCGGGAGATGTGGTCGAGATAAGAAACAAGAAAATATTGATTAACGGCCAACCCTATGATGACGGCCACGGCATCTATACTGATAACCTGATAATTCCCAGATCCATGCAACCCCGTGACAACTTTGGTCCCGTTGAGGTGCCTGAAGGCTCAATATTTGTTATGGGTGATAACAGGGATCAGAGTTTTGACAGTCGTTTCTGGGGATTCGTGAAATTGGAAGACGTACTCGGCAAGGCCTTTATAATCTACTGGTCCTGGAACAGGACCAATCACAACGTAAGATGGGACAGGTTGGCGCATATACTGCGTTGAACACTATGAGCACTACTGTTCCAATATTTTGATCTTACAATAAAAATACAGCATAATTCCTTCAAAACCGAAAGACTTTCTACACCATCAGGAGCGAACCGTGGGCTTTAAGTGCGGCATCATAGGACTCCCCAATGTTGGCAAATCAACGATTTTTAGCGCTCTCAGCACTGCAGAAGCTGAAATAGCTAATTATCCCTTCTGTACAATAGATCCCAATATAGGTGTCATTGCCGTTCCAGATAAAAGGCTTGAACACATTGCAAGTATAATAAACCCTCCAAAGTTCACCCATACCACGATTGAATTTGTTGACATAGCGGGCCTCGTAAAAGGAGCCAGCAAGGGTGAAGGTCTGGGCAACAAGTTTCTGGGACATATAAGAAATGTCGATGCCATTGTCCATATCGTCCGTTGCTTTGATGACCCGAATGTGGCCCATATTCATGGTACCATCGATCCGGTAAGCGATATAGAAATTGTAAATACTGAGCTTATACTGGCGGATCTGGAAACAGTCGATAAACGGATCGAAAAGATCGAAAGCCTTTCTAAGAAGGGAGACAAAACTTACCGCAAAGAACTGGATCTCTGTCTTACGATACAGTCTTTTCTTGGAAGGGGTATTGCAGCGAGAGATACAAACCTCGCCGATACAGGGAAAATCTTGAGAGAACTGGGACTTATCACCGCCAAAGAGATGCTCTATGTTGCCAACGTAAGCGAGGCCGTCCTCAAAGGAGAAGGAGATTATTTGACAAAGATTCAGAGCGTTGCCGATAAGGAAGGGGCTAAGGTAATAACAATCTGCGGAGACATGGAGGCCGAAATTGCCATGTTGCCTGAAGATGAGAGGAAGGATTTTCTCGATGACCTGGGTCTCAGAGAGTCTGGGCTTCAGAAGCTTATCAGAACCGGCTATGATCTGCTTGGCTTGATAACTTTTTATACAACGGCAGGAAAAGAGCTTCGCGCATGGACAGTCGAAAAAGGGACAAAGGCATCGAAAGCTGCGGGGAAGATACATTCCGACATGGAAAGAGGATTTATCAGGGCAGAAGTCCTGAACTACAGTGATTTCATCACTTTTAAAGGTATGTCAGAGGCGAAAGAGAAGGGCCTCGTCAGAATAGAGGGAAGAGATTATACTATATGCGATGGCGACATCGTTTATTTCAGGTTTAATGTATGATCATACAAATTCCGCCCCATCTCTCTCTACATGCACAAAACCGAAATGTCCATATTGTGACACCTTTCCGATTCTTGTGGGGGCATGCCGATGGGTGGAAAGGAGGGAACAATAAAACCACCCACCGACAATACTTTTAATCATCCAATGATGACGACTTCGTAAAAAGCTCCGCTATGCCGACACGTCGGCATTATAATGGAAAGTAACTTGTTATGTAGCGTGGGGTCTCTGTGCCCCACAGATATGTTGCCCCCAGGGGCAACGCTACAACGAGAGCTTTGCATAATTGTCAATCTGGTCATTGCGAGGAGCAAGTGAAACGTAGTGACGAAGCAATCTAATGAATACAGCCAGTTATAGTGCGTGAGATTGCTTCGCGCCGCTCGCAATAACAGCCTTTTGGACTTTTTGCGAATGCGTCTTCTTTAGCCCTTGTCATATTTCAAAAATTGCATAGAAAAGGTGCCTCTGCCCTGGGTAGAGGAACGAAGATCCGTCGAATAGCCAAACATCTGTTCAAGCGGAACCCTGGCCTTTATCTCGGTAATGGAACCCTTGCTGGTTATATTTCCCACTTCTCCATTTCTTGCATTGATATTTCCTATGACCTCGCCCATAAATTCGCTTGGAGCGATTATATCTACCATCATGACAGGCTCAAGTAATATGGGGGTTCCCTTTGAACACCCGTCTCTAAAGGCGGTGGCGGCTGCAATCTTGTATCCCAGCTCAGTAGAATCCCCCTCTTTGAAGGAACCGCCTGTGACCCGCACGATCACATCTGTAACAGGATAGCCCGCCACTACGCCCGACGAAGTCGCATCCATGATACCCTCTTCGATAAATTCATAAAATTCTGCGGGGATCTGGTCGTCATCAATCTCTTTGATTACCAGCAACCCCTCTCCCCTTGGAGCCGGTTCCAAGTATAACACAACATGGCCGTAATGTTTCTTCCCTCCCAGTTCTTTGCTGAAAATCCCTTCGATTTTAGCCCTCTTCTCTATTGTCTCCCGGTAGACGACTTTAGGTTTTCCCACATTTACGTTGGTATTGAACTCCCTTTTGAGTCTGTCGATTATAATATCCAGATGGAGCTCACCCATTCCTGAAATAACGGTCTGCGCGGTTTCCTTCTCATATTTTACCTTGAGGGTAGGGTCTTCATGCACAAGCTTTGCCAGCGCTAATATTAACTTTTCCTGATCCTGAGGGGTTTTGGCTTCAATCGCCTGGCTTATTACCGGCTCATAAAATTCTATAGGTTCCAGGATAATAGGGTTCGATTCATCACACAGTGTGTCTCCTGTCGACGTTTCCTTTAATCCTACCACCGCCAGTATATTCCCCGCGCCTGCCTCCGTGACTCGCTCCCTTTTATTTGCGTGCATCTTCAACAGTCTGGCGACACGCTCCCGTATTTTCCTTCCGGGATTATACACGTCATCGCCCGCTTTTATCTTTCCTGAATATATCCTCAGATAGGTGATCTTTCGCCCCTCATCCATCATGACCTTGAATGCAAGGGCGGCAAATTTTTCTTTATTGCTGCTTTTACGGTTCTCTTCTTCCTTCGTCTGCGGATTGACCCCTCGGATGGGGGGAATATCCTTGGGAGAGGGGAGAAAATTAACAACCGAGTCGAGCACCTGCTGTATTCCTTTGTTCCTCAAAGCCGCACCACACATAACAGGAACCAGTTTCAGGGAGATTGTAGCCTTTCTTATCGCCTCTATTATCTCCTTTTCAGTAATATCAATCCCTTCGAGCTACTTTTCAGCAATGGCGTCATCGACTTCCGCCATTGCCTCGATCATCTTTTCCCTGTATTTCTTTGCCCTGGGCTCCATTTCGGGAGGAATATCCGAATAGTTATAGTCGATTCCAAGGGTGTCATCATCCCATGTAACAACCTGCTGCCCTATGAGATCGACTATACCCTCAAATCTGTCATTTTCATAAACCGGTATCTGGATCGGCAGCGGCATGGTGTTGAACCTTTTGGCCATCATCTTTATGGTTCCGAAATAATCGGCCCCCGGTCTGTCCATTTTGTTTATAAAGACAATCTTGGGAACACCGTATTTGTCCGCCTGATGCCAGACTGTCTCCGATTGGGGCTCCACACCACCGACAGCGCAAAATACCGCAACCACACCATCCAAAACCCTGAGACAGCGCTCCACCTCTATTGTAAAGTCAACATGCCCCGGCGTATCAATGATATGAATCTCCTGGTTCTCCCAGTTACAGGTGGTAACGGCAGAGGTGATGGTTATCCCCCGTTCCTGTTCCTGCGGCATCCAGTCCATGACGGCCTCGCCATCATGCACCTCCCCCATTTTATGGGATATCCCAGTATAAAAGAGTATCCGTTCCGTTACTGTTGTCTTCCCGGCATCGATATGTGCGACTATTCCGATGTTTCTTATCTGTGATGTCTTTACCTGTGCAGCCATTTTCCCTGTCTCTGATTCCTACGTGCGACTCTTGACTATCAATTCTCTGTTTGTGGAAAAGGGGTGTCTTGTGTCGATATGTCCCTTTATTGTCTTTAACTCTTTTCCCTCTACAAGCATCTTCACCTTCTTTATGCCCCGTATATTTTCAACGAGGGTATTCGTCAGGGAATATATCGTCATCATCTCGCTGGCGCTTCCGCCCGGGTGAAGAGTGCTTAAATTTTTGCCAAAATTTACATATGCCGTTTCATTTTTCACTGTAATATCCTTTATTTCCACACCTTCGGGAAAGGTTCTTACAAGATCGGTATGCGGCCCCCCTATCAGGGCCGTTACCAGTTCCCCCGCCTGGTCTGCAATTGCTTTTTCCCTGGGTATATATCTCTTCTCGGCGACGAGAAATCTTTCATTGGAATCGGAAAAGTACAGCTGCACTTTTTGCTTCTCCTTCTTTGCCTTGGCAACCGTTTTCCCTGTAGTCGGAGGATATATTTGATCAAAGAGAGAAACAAAGAAAAAAACGAGAAATCCCACCGCAACCAGAATCATAATGGAAAGGAAAAACCTCCGCATATTTATCTTCTTCTTCTTTGCCTTGATATGTCTTTCTTTCGTTTTCCTCTTTGATCCCATATTCTATCAGTCTCCTTTTTAATGAACTTGTATATCTATGGTAATTTTTACATGCTGTCAAGACTATCGGCTTTAAAAATAAAAATTGAAGCTCCCCGCAACAAGTTGCGGGGGAATCTCCGACTGTCAAGGAAAATGTTTATTTTTATTCGCTCGCTAACCCCGCCGCAAGCAGCGGGGAATGCGCTCGCTGTTCAGTTCAGTTGAGCGGCCATTATGATACTTCGAGCCAATGAACCGATGAAACGGGATATAAAAAGCCATGATCACAGGAGTGATCATGGCTTTTATATAAATACTTTGTTACCTTCCGGGTTACATCATCTCAAAGATGCCTGCAGCTCCCATACCGCCTCCGATACACATGGATACGATACCCCTCTTTGCCTTTCTTCTCTTTAACTCATGAAGAATCTGCGCAGTAAGCTTGGCGCCTGTACACCCGAGTGGATGTCCGAGCGCGATGGCGCCTCCATTTGGATTAATGTCGCCCGCATCCAGCCTCTTTTCAAGGCCAAGCTCTCTTACACAATAAATCGCCTGGGAAGCGAAGGCTTCATTTATCTCAAAGAGATCGATATCCTTGCTCTTTAATCCCGCCATCTTTAAAACTTTAGGGATTGCGACAGAGGGGCCTACGCCCATTTCTTCGGGCTTACATCCAGCCACAGCGTAGTGAGTTAACCTGGCAATCGGTTTCAATCCCAGTTCCTTTGCCTTTTCCGCCGCCATGACCAGGGTAAATGCGGCGCCGTCGGTCATCTGCGAGGAATTTGCAGCAGTAACGGACCCACCGTCCTTGAAGGGCGATTTAAGCTTTGCCATGCCTTCCATCGTGGTGGGCCATCGCACGCCGTCGTCCATATCAAAGACTACCCACTCCTTTACATTTTTGCCATTTTTGTCCACTGTGTATTTAACAGCATTGATGGGAATGATCTCTTTCTTGAATTTACCCGACTTTATCGCCTCATGGGCCCTTCTGTTGCTCTCCATCCCGAATTTATCCTGATCTTCCCGGGATACTTTATAACTGGCCGCGACATTCTCGGCAGTCACTCCCATGGAGACATAGGTATTCGGCAGATCTCCCCACTCGGGATGAGGCCGGAACATGCCTCCACCCATCGGTATATGGGTCATGGATTCTGTGCCTCCAGCTATGATAACATCGGACCAGCCAACACTTATCTTCGCAGTGGCATCGGCAATCGCCTGCAGCCCGGAAGAACAGAAGCGGTTGATTGTCATTCCCGATGCAGTAACAGGCAAACCGGCCCCGAGGGTCACAACCCTTCCCACGTTCATCCCCGTCTCCGCCTCGGGAAAGGCGCACCCGCATATGAGATCATCCACGTCTTCAGGTTTCAGTTTCGGAACTTTCTCCATCAGTCCCTTCACTACCTGTATTCCTATTTCATCAGCCCTTGTATGGGCAAGCCCCCCTCTCTTATAACGCCCGCCGGGACTCCTCACGGATTCAATGATAACAGCGTCTCGCATCATACTTCCTCCTTATTTTCCATAACGACCAGGTCCCTTTAATTGTGGAACCGGGGCAGTCTATTTTTAATTACGTAGCGGCCTTCCCTTCATGAGCATGTGCATAATTCTGTCTTGCGTCTTCGATTCGCCGCAAAGGCTCAGGAATGCCTCCCTCTCCAGATCGAGGATGTATTCTTCCGTAACATATGTCCCCTCGGGGCAGTCGCCTCCGGAAATAATTCCGGCAAGTTTTGTCGCCACATGGACATCGTAATCGGAAATAAAGTTTCCTTGCCTCATGTTATAGAGAATAGCCGCGGCCATACCTTTGAAATTGTCTCCCATAACGGGTATTCGAGGCGGCTTCGGTTTGCTGTAGAATTTTGACAATCCAAGGGCAATCCCTTTCGCATCCCAGATCTGATGATCGCGGTTAAGGCTTATACCTTCTGTCTTTCTGACATATCCCAACTCCATGGCCTCCACAGCGGAAGTGGCGACCTTCGCCATTCCGATATTTTCGAAGACCTTCTGGTAATATGTCTGGAGATTCAGGCCGTTTTCAATCGCGCCATCGGGTATTCCCTCGGTGCATCTGACCATCAACTCCTTTGTGCCACCTCCCGCAGGGATAACGCCGACTCCAACCTCCACCAGCCCCATGTAAGTCTCTCCACAGGGTTGACATCGTGCCCCGTGCATTGCCATTTCACAGCCACCACCCAGTGCCATGCCGGCAGGTGCAGTAACTACGGGCTTTTCGCAGTATTTCATCCTCATATTGGCATACTGGAATTTGCTGATCAGATCATCCAATATATCCCAGTCAGTCTGCTGCACCGCTATAAGGACCTGAAAGATATTGGCACCAACGGAAAAATTCGTCCCATGATTAGCGACGACGAGCCCGACAAAGTCCTTCTCCACTATATCGCAGCTGTCATAGATCATACTGATGATATCGCCGTCTATGGCGTTCATCTTTGTATGAAATTCCAGACAGGCGATACCGTCACCGATATCCACGAGCGAAGCGCCCACATTTTCCTTAATAGTCTTTTTGCGCTCCTTCAATGGCGGCAGGAGGACGATTCTGGGATTATCCTCCAGCCTTACATAGCCCTTTGTCTCAAAATCATAGTAATACCTGCCGTCTTCCTTCTTGAGATAAAAGGATTCCGCCCCCGATTTCAACATGTCAGAGACCTTCTTCGGCGCCTTGAGTTTCAACGATTTCATTACATCGATCGTCTCCTTCACGCCAAGCGCATCCCAGGTCTCGAAGGGCCCCAGCTTGTGGTTGAATCCCCATTTCATTGCATTGTCAATTCCAACTACATCGTCACAGATTTCCGGTATCCTGTTGGCCGCATAGATCAGGTTTTTACACAGGTATTCCCTGACCACCTCGGCAGCAATATCCTTGCCCGCGAAGAGGGCCTTCAGCTTTTTCTCAAACCCCGCTTCCAGCTTTTTTGCATCGGACACGGAATCGAATTTCGGTCTCTTAAAGGAAACATATTCCATTTTATTGTAATCAAGAGCAAGTTTGGTCCGCTTTCCCTGCGCATCCTTTGTCCTCTTATAGAAACCCTGCCCCGTTTTATTGCCGAGCCATTTCTTTTCGATCATCTGTTTCATGAATTCGCCGGGCATAAAGTAGTCTCTCATCTCATCATCGGGCACAGCTTCATAGAGATTGTTCATGACATGGTATCCCGTGTCGAGACCGACGAGATCCATTGTCCCCCCTATTGAGGACCCCGGCCTGCCAACGCCCTTCCCTATAATGGCATCCAACTCAGGTATGGAAAGCCCCTTATCCGCCATGATCCTGAGTGCATTGGAGATATCAAAGACACCTACACGATTGGCGACAAAGTTGGGGACATCCTTGCAGATTACGACACCCTTCCCGAGCACCTCCTCACAAAATTCTGTCAAGTAATCGATGATCTCCTTTTTCGTTTCTTCTCCGGGAATGATCTCAAGGAGCTTCATATAGCGTGGAGGATTAAAGAAGTGAGTGCCCAAAAAATTCTGCTTCAGTTTCGCCCCGAATTTAGCGGAAATATCCTTAATCGGGATCCCCGATGTATTCGTAGAAACGATACAGCCCGGTTTTATAACCTTTTCGACTCTTGCGAAGAGGTCCTGCTTGATTTTAAGGTTTTCGATAACCACCTCGATTATCCAATCCACATCAGCGAGCCAGCCCAGGTTATCCTCCAGATTTCCGATCTTAATCAGTGAGGCATTCTTTTTGGAATAGAAACTTGCCGGTTTTGACTTTAAAGCGCCTGCCAGGCCATTTGCCGCGAAACTGTTCCGCCATTCGGGACTCTCCTTCGTGTAACTCTTTTTCTTGTCTCCGTCGGTCAACTCAAAAGGCACAATGTCCAGCAATACAGACTCAATCCCCGCATTTGCCAGGTGAGCGGCAATGGTGGCGCCCATGACTCCTGCCCCTAAAACGGCAGCTTTTTTTATTTCATACGACATGTCATACCCTCCTTTCCGGTATGTCTTCCGCTTATTTCAAATGATTTAAGAGTTAAACCCCAAACGATTCCTCAAGCATCTCAATCGGTGTCTTATCTCCCGACTGGATTGCCTGACACCTTGCCTTGATCGTGGGAAGTATATTTGCCGCGAAATACCGTGCCGCCGCTATTTTCCCCTGGTAGAACGCAGCCTCCGGATTTTTACGCCCTTCGGCGCGCTGGCCGGCTTTTGAATCCTCAGCGCCCGCTTTTTCATAAATGGCCTGCAGCTTTCCATAGGCTATCTCCGCGCCCTGTATCAGCTGCCATCCCACGACAAGATCGCCCAGGATCATAAGATAGGGTCTTGCATTCAAGATAGGAATGATCATACCGGCGCTCTTCGCCCATTCGCCAAATTGCATTGTTAATCCCGCGACAGAGGTATAGGCATCTTCAAGGCCCGTAGCGCTTGCCTTCAGTTCCTCGACCTTTTTTGCCTTTTGACAGGTATTGCCAATTTCACTAAAAAGGTTCATTGCATTCATCCCCTTGTTCTGGGCCAGCTTTCTTCCAACCAGATCAAGGGCCTGAATGCCGTTTGTCCCCTCGTAGAGACAGGCAATCTTTGCGTCTCTCATGTACTGCTCCATCGGGTACTCGGATATGTATCCGTAGCCGCCATACACGTCAATTCCGAGAGAACATATCTCCACAGCCATATCTGACGAAAAGGCCTTGCAGACAGGCGTCAACAGATCTACAAATCCCTCCCATTTTTTCTTTTCTTCCTCGGTCTCGGCAATCCTTTCCATGTCGATGGCAAAGGCAATAAAATAATTCATCGCCCTGATGCCCTCCACGTAAGATTTCATCCAGAGGAGCATGCGTCTCACATCGGGGTGTTGAATGATGGGAACTGAAGGGGCGCTTGGATTCGTCATCTCCCATATCGGCCTGCTCTGGATACGCTCCTTCGCATACTGCAAGGCATGTTCATACGCAGCGGTAGAATGTCCAAGACCCTGCATACCTATTTCAAGCCTGGCCTCGTTCATCATCTGGAACATGACCCGCATCCCCTTCCGTTCTTCACCCAGAAGCTCGCCAATGCAATTGCCGTTTTCACCAAAGTTGAGAGTACAGGTGGCCGACCCCTTTATCCCCATCTTGTGTTCGATATTGCCGGTAACAACATCATTGGATTCCCCCATGCTGCCGTCACCATTCACCTTATACTTGGGAACGACAAAAATTGAAATTCCGCCCGTTCCGGGGGGATCCCCTTCAATCCTGGCAAGGACGGCATGAACGATATTTTCGGTCAGGTCATGATCTCCCGATGAGATAAACATCTTCGTTCCCGTTATGCTGAACCTCCCGTCGGGCAGCCTTCGGGCCGTCGCTCTCGTGGCCCCCACATCGCTGCCGGCATTGGCCTCGGTGAGACACATGGTACCGCACCATTCACCGGAAAACATCTTGAGCATATATTTGTTTTTTTGCTCTTCAGTGCCATATTTTTCGATAAGCCCTGCCGCCCCCCACGTAAGACCAGGGTACATCATAAATGCGAAATTTGCGGCATCGAAAAATTCCGCGCATGCAGTCCACAACAATATGGGCATGTTCTGGCCTCCTGCTTCGGGATCCTGCGGTGCGCTTATCCATCCCGCCTCACAAAATTTCTTGTATAGGGCACGAAAGGATTTTGGGGCAGACACCTTCCCATCCTTGAAGGTACACCCCTCTTTATCTCCCGCATCATAAGTGGGAAGAACATCTTCCACCGCCATCTTTTCGGCTTCACTTATCATCATGTCCACAACTTCTTTGGAGTAGTCGCCATACCTTTCGGATTCAAAAAGCTTTTCAATCCCGATTTGTTCATATAGAATAAATTTCTGATCTCTGGTATTTACCAATAAATTACCCATCGATACACCTCCTTTAATGTGCCCGACTTTTTAGCCCCTCGGTAAAAATGTCCAGGCCATTTTTAATATTGGTTCTTATTCTCTCCTCCCTTTTTGTTTCCTTGCCAACAAAGAGGTGGAGAGATATTATCCCGTTCAGCAGCCCCCAAAAGACATTTCTCACCCTTCTGATATCCTCATTTTCCAGTTTAAATTCTCCCGAAGCGACGCCACTCCGCAGTATCCTTTCGATTATGGAAATCGTCTTGTTTGTCTCCTGAATAACCCTCTTGTTCATTTCCTCCGTGAAACCCACGTTATTCGTATGCAGCATAAAGCTGATCAATATCCTGAATAATTCTCTATCGGTAAGGAAAAAATTGACGTAGAAATCGGCAAAGTCGGCAATTATCTCTGAAGCAGACCTTTCCTCCTTGAAGACAAGGAGGACCTCTCTGTGAAACTTTTCAATATCGTTCAGCAGTATTTGAGCATATATCTCCTCCTTGCTTCTGAAATAGAGATATATTGCCCCCTTGCTCAGCGCGGCATTTTGGGCGATTTGCGAAACGGTGACCTGATTGAAGCCCTTTTCAAGAAATAATTTCCTTGATGCCTTTAATATAAGCCCTCTTCTTCGTCCCCTTTCCCTTATTCTTCGTTTTTCGGGATTCATTTTCATTCCTTTTGAATTTCTTGTCCGGATGAACCATAGTCATTTTGTGACCGCCGGTCACTAC
>SDBU01007190.1_pt1 | contig 12878 bp, 14 predicted proteins | sample 2277071 | NCBI WGS metagenome assembly SDBU01 (sample SAMN10397929, study PRJNA504765) | marine sediment metagenome | isolation source: marine sediment core GS08_GC12, 126 cmbsf | place: Arctic Ocean: Gakkel Ridge, Loki's castle | collected 2008 | reverse complement strand
GACTTTCTTATCCCCTTTGCCGACAAGACAATGTCAGATGGAGCTATCCATGGTCTTTATGCCAGATTTGAAGATGTCAAAGACTTGATGTTTGGAGATATGACAGAGGAATTCTCTTCTCAACTTTCTCTCTATTCTTCTTCCCAAGAACAACTCTCAGCCTTACAAGAAAAGATAGACTCTCAGGATTTGGTTATTTCCCGACTCGATTCCCAAGTAGACCAAAATACCCAAGACTTAGTCTTTATCAAATCAATCTTTGATAGGTTAAAAGAAGCTATCACCACTAAATCATTAATCGTTAAAAATGGTTTAACTGTTGAAGGTGATACTATCTTAGGGACGAGTACTGAAGATTCTGTCACGGTTCAAGGTAGATTTTTCCCGCGTCAAATTGAAGATCTTGATATGGATGAGACAGAAGGAGTTGAAGGAGAAATAGTCTTTAACAAGGCTGACAAAAAACTTTATATCTGCGTGGAGACGGGGGATCCGGCTGAATGGGAACCGACTAATTAGAGACTCTGAGTAAAAACTTCCGGCTGTAGCTGGAAGCTTTTTGTGATAGAATAAAGGGGAATTATTGGAGTAATATGCTTAATTTAAATACGCCGGTGAAAAATTTAATTGGCGTTGGGCCGAAGATGGCGAAAAGGCTGGAAAAATTAGGCGTTGAAAATGTCCAAGATTTATTATTTCATTTCCCATTTCGCTATGATGATTTTTCTAAAGTGACCCCAATTGCCAAAATTAAGCCCGGCACTTTTTGCGTAAAGGGAAAAATTTTAGAGATAAAGAATCAGCGTACTTCCAGGCGGCGGATGTTTTTGACCCATGCGATTATTCAAGACGATTCCGGATCTTTAAAAGCTATTTGGTTTAATCAGCCTTATTTGGCAAGAATGTTAAAAAAGGGCAGCGGGGTGGTTTTGGCTGGGAAAGTGGAATATTCGAAATCAGGCTTAGCGATGCAGAGTCCGACTTATGAAGAAGTTAAAGGCGAGCAGGCGCATGTTGGTCGGATTGTGCCGGTATATCCAGAGACCGAAGGTTTAAATTCAAAGTGGTTGCGGCGGCAGATTTTGCCCTTATTAAAATTAGCTGATGGTTTGAAGGATTATTTGCCTGCAGAAATTTTGAAGCGAAATTCGTTGATGTCATTGCCTGAAGCTTTGAGGCAGATTCATTTTCCAGATTCAATGGCTAAAGCCCAAGAGGCCAAAAAAAGATTAGCTTTTGATGAATTGTTTTTGTTGCAATTGAAAATGTTGGAGGCGCGCCAAAAGTGGCAGACTTTCAAAGCGCCAAAAATTAACTTAGATATTGATTTGGTAAAAAAGTTGGTTAGCCAATTGCCTTTTAAATTGACCAATGCTCAGAGGCGGGCGGCTTGGGAAATTTTACAAGACCTTTCAGGTCAGCACATGGCACATGGCACATCGCAAATGGAAAAAAACAATAAGCAATATGCTATTAGCGATAAGCAATGCGCCATTGGCGATAAGCCGCAAACGGTTTCCCCGATGAATCGTTTGCTGGAAGGCGATGTTGGTTCTGGGAAAACAATAGTGGCCGCGATCGCTATGTTGGTGTGTGCCAAATCTGGCTTTCAGTCAATTTTAATGGCGCCGACTGAAGTATTAGCCCAACAGCACTTTGTTAGTATTTCTGATTTGTTGGCTGCTTTTGGTGTGCGGACAGGTTTGCTGATTAGTGCCAAGGCGGCGACTTTTCCTGACAAAAAAAACCAGAAGCGCCCTGGGATTATCTCAGATATTAAAGCCGGTAAAATCGATCTGGTGATCGGCACCCAGGCTTTAATTGCGGAAAAGATGAATTTTAAAAAAGTTGGTTTGGCCGTGATAGATGAGCAGCATCGTTTTGGGGTAAAGCAACGGGCATTGTTAAGAAAAAAAGCCCAGACCACGCCCCATTTATTATCGATGACAGCCACGCCAATTCCCCGGACTTTAACTTTGGCTTTGTATGGTGATTTGGATTTGTCAGTCATTGATGAGATGCCGCCAGGCCGGCAGAAAATTTCCACCCATTTGGTAAAGCCTGAAAAAAGAACGGCGGCTTATAAATTTATTTCAGATCAAATAAGCCAAGGTCGGCAGATTTTTGTCATTTGTCCTTTAATCGAAGAGTCCCGCCTACGCCAAGGCTACGGCGGGCAAGCAGATAAATTAGAAGTTAAGGCAGCGGAAACAGAATATAAAAAATTACACAAGGAGATTTTCCCCCAGTTTAAAATTGGCTTGTTGCATGGTAAGATGAAATCTAAAGAAAAAGAAAAGATTATGTTAAATTTTAAGGCTGGCAAATTAGATATTTTGGTTTCCACAGCCGTGGTTGAAGTTGGGGTTGATGTGCCAAATGCGACAGTGATGATGATTGAAGGGGCAGAGCGGTTTGGCTTGGCTCAATTGCATCAATTCAGGGGCCGGGTTGGTCGGGCTGAGTTTAAATCCTATTGTTTTTTATTTTGCGAAAATCCTTCGGCGAAAACTTTTGAACGGCTGTCAGCTTTAGTTCATTTGTATGATGGGTTTAAATTGGCAGAAAAAGATTTGCAGATTCGGGGACCGGGCGAAGTTTATGGAGTAAGGCAGCATGGTTTGGCTGATTTAAAGATGGCTTCTTTGATGGATGTAAAAATGATAAAATTAGCCAGAGAAGAGGCGGGGATTGTTGTTGGGCAGGGCTTGGAAAAATTTCCGCGGCTGGAAGTTCAATTAAGAGAATATAAAAATAGGTTGATAGGGTATAGCGTTTAGGGTAATAGGGTAAAAGAATAAAATGTCTATTAGATCTTACAAAGAATTAAAAGTTTGGCAAAAAGCAATAAAGTTAGTAGTTGAGGTTTATAAATTAACTGAAGAGTTTCCTGTTGCAGAGAAATATGGTTTATGTTCTCAGATGCGTAGAGCAGCAGTAGCGATTCCCTCAAATATTGCCGAGGGATATAAAAGAAAACATTTACCTGAATATTTGCAGTTTTTAAGAATTGCGGATAGAGCGGCAGAGATAGAAACCCAAATTATTATTTGTCAAAAAGTTAAAGAACTTAAGAATTTAAAGTATAATAAAGCCGAAGCTTTACTTTTAGAAGTTCAAAAAATGCTTTCGGTTATGATTAAGAAATTAGGATCCAACCTAAAAACCTAATAACCTAAACCCTAACCCCTGGAGCTTAAAATGAATTTTATTGAGCGCTATAAAACTTACATTGGTGGGTTTTTGGTCTTGGTGATTTTGGTCGGGGTTTTGGTTTTATTGTGGAATAAGAAAAAGGCGCCAGTTGGCTCTCAGAAGACTGAAGGGGAAATCAGAGTTGATATTGAGGGGGCAGTCAAAAGCCCAGGACTTTATTCTTTAAAAGAAGGTTCTATTTTAGAAGATTTGCTGGCTGTTTGTGGTGGATTTTCTGAGCAGGTTGACGAGGCTAAGGTGGCTAAAGAATTTAATCGAGCCGAGATCTTAAATGATGGTCAGAAAATTTATATTCCTTTAAAAGGTGAGGTGGCTGGAACTGGGACAGCAGCTGCCGGCAGTGGCCAAGCGGCTTCATCGGAAACGCCTACAGGCAAGATTAATATTAATACTGCCACAGCTGAGCAATTAGATATTTTGCCTGGGATTGGACCGGCATATGCGGGCAGAATTATTGATTATCGGACTAGCCACGGCGGTTTTAAATCAATTGGAGAAATTCAAGAAGTTACAGGAATTGGCCCAAAAACTTTTGAAAAGCTCAAAGATCAGATCACGATATGATTAGTTGATTAAATTTTGTTTTTGATATATCTTTAAAAAGGTTGAGTAGTTGGACTTTAAAAACTGAACCGCGAGAGGAGATTTCGGAGTATGCAGATAGGCAATAAAGATACAACGCTTGATCTTCAAGGTAGATACTGCCATGAGGGAGAATGGAATGAATTTTCTGGTTCGATAGTAGTGCGAGCTGATGGGATAATTGCTGGAGAAAACCTATCCGATTGTGATGCCAATGGCGCGTCAAAGCAATTTGATATTGATGGCTTTTTAGTTTCTTGGAATGGAAGACCGGTGATGATTTTTTTGAAAAGATATCCAGATGGATCTATTTCCTATTGTCAGATCCACAGGAAAGATAAGGATGGTAGTCTTGATGGTGAATGGGAAGGAAATTGGGCGGCGTCGTTAAACGATAAGGCAAAAGATTTACTTGATAAAGTTTTATCTGGCTCTGAATCAATCGATCAAGTTGAAAAAGATTTGCAGAGCGGAGGCAATAACCAGCCCTTTATTAAAATGAGAGATACAATGATAATGATAGGTCAGGCGTCACGCAAAACACAGGGCGGATGGACTGTTCGAATTGTTCTTTCATTATCTGATTGATGATCTTTCACTCTCGGCTGTTTGTCATTATACACAGAAGGGCTAAAAGCCTTTCGTCAAAGTGGCAGATTGCCGAGATTTTTCTTTTTAAATAAAAAAAAGCCCGACAGGGGCACCAGAAGCGGTAGAATTGACCCTATCGGGTAGGTACACGGAGCTATTTAGCTTTTATTCTGAAGGCTTTTCGAAAACAAGTTCGATTACTCCACCAGACCTGGCTGGGTTAAATTGAGCGTTTAGTGAGAAAATTCTTCCGTTGTATTTTAATGTACATGTTCCTTCTTGGACCACATTTCGTTCATTTGGATCGGCGCCTACAAATTGTTTGAGCTTTTCAATGAGAGCCTGGGCTGGTTTAGGTTGCAAAGTCATTGAATCTTCCCATGTTCCTCTATTTCTTGAGTTTTGGATCACTGACCGATTTGAAAACGGGATGATGCGGATACGATCAGCGTTTTCTTCTAAGGCTTTTTTTAGTATAGTCACCGTTACTATTGTCATGGGGTCGAGCGCATGATGATTATCTAATTCCAACAATTTTTGCTTAACTTCAGTTAAAGAAATTGGACCAATTCCTCGAATGTTTAGTATTTCATCGTCTGACGTTTCCATTAAGTCTCTAACAGTTTCAATGCCTGCTTGATTCAAAGCCTTACTAATTCTGGGAAAAAGACCTAAAGCGGTAATCGGTGTATCAATGGATAATATATCTGAGGGATCAGTTTTGGGCCTTGGCATTTCGTCACCTTCTTAAGGTGCAGGATTTACCCTTCTGACAAGGGCAAGTTTATATTATCAAACCGAATTTATTTGTCAAATATTATTAGCAGCCCGTAGGGGAATTGAACCCCTGTTTCCAGCTTGAAAAGCTGACGTCCTAGCCACTAGACGAACGGGCCATCTATGATAATTTTATCATAAAAGATCAATTTCATCAATCAAAATTTATCCTAACCGGATTTGTCTTTTTTAAAAAACGAGTTACAATAAAAATGCAATGCTCGAAAGTCTTAATTCCAAAAATCATCCGTTGTTTAAATTTAGCTATAAAAGGCTGATTCTTTTGATATTAGTCGCTATTGGAATTTATTTTTTAATTCCCAGATTGATTGGTTTTAAGGAAGGGCTGAAATTGATTCGGCAGGTAAAGCCGATTTTTCTTTTTTTGTGCGTGATTGGTGAAGTAATTAGCTATACGGGAGCCGCCCTTTTATTAAAAGCAGTCCTTAAAAAATTAAAATATCATTTGCGATTTTTGGATCTCATCAGAATGGGAACAATCGGCGCTTTTGCGATTCACTTTTTTCCAGTTTCTGGGGCTGGCGAGGCGGCGATTAATTATTATCTTTTGCGAGCCAAAAATGTTTCTCAGGGCAATGCCTTATTTTTGTTTATCATCCGATCGGTTTTCTTTTACATTGCTTTTTTTATAATTTTTGCCCTGGGTTTGGCAATTACCCCAATTCAGCCACAATTAACCTTAAATCAGAAAATTTTCAGTATTGTTCTTTTTGTCGTTGTGGTGGCAATGATTTTGTGGGTTCGATATTTGTACTGGCATAAAGATAAATTTTGGTCTGCAGGCTATAAACTTTTAGGGACGATTAACTGGTTGAGCAAAAAAGTTTTTAAAAAGATGGTTTTTGGCCCGGCAACGGTTGAGATTATAGTCTCTGATATTTTTGATGGTTTTCGGGCTTTTAGGCAAAGAAAGCAAGATTGGTTTCCGGCGATTGGCAGCTCAGCGATTTATTGGCTGGGCGATATGCTCTGTTTGTTTTTTGCCTTGATGGCTTTTGGATATGTGGTTAATCCCGGTATTTTGATTTTTGCTTATTGTATTGCCACCTTGATTGGTTTGCTGTCATTTATTCCTGGTGGGGTCGGCATTATAGAAGGTACATTGACTCTGACTTTGATTAGCTTGGGTGTGCCAGCTGACATTGCTTTGTTTTCGGTTTTGCTTTATCGATTATTCTCATTCTGGCTTTTGATGCCAGTTGGCTTTGTTTCCTTTTTAACTTTGCAAACGGAAATTGCCAAAAATAACAAGAGGGAATCTTGACTAAATTCAAATTTGTTCAGGTTAAATTTTTGATTATAGGTGTAGTTTTAACCTCGGCTTTGGTGGCAGGTTTTTTTATTTATAAAGATTTTTTCCAAAAGGTTGAGGTTTTGCCCGAGGAAACGGTTGAATTGGAACCAGCCGATACGAGCGAGAAGACAGAGGCAGAGGAGCAAGAGAGCGGGAAGTTGCAGCCAGAACAGGTGGAAATAAAATCCAGCGTTAATTTAGATGTGCCTTTTACCTCGCAGGCGCCATATGCGGTTTGGGATGAATTGCATAATGAGGCTTGTGAGGAGGCGGCAGTGATTATTGTTGATCAGTATTTAAAAGGTGATCGAAGGGCAAAAATTCCCGCTGGCGAGGCTGATGAGATGATTAAAAAAATGGTTCAGTGGCAAATCCAAAAACTCGGCGTTCATAAAGATTTAACAGCCGCAGAAATTGTTAAATATTTAGCTAAGGAATATTTGGGGCGGTTCGAAGCGCAGGTTCATAATTTTTCAATTGATGGCATAAAAAGAGAGCTATCAGCGGGAAAGCCGGTTATAATACCGGCAGCTGGGCGTTTATTGGAAAATCCCAATTTTAAGAGACCAGGTCCGGTCTATCATATGGTTGTTATTGTAGGTTATGAGGGGACAAATTTTATAACTAATGATCCTGGGACTCGCCGGGGTTATAAATTCAAATACACTTTTGATCGAATTCAATACGCCGCCCATGACTGGGTCGGCTCAGAACATAACATTGAAACCGGCCAAAAGGTATATATTGTCCTAAATTGAAAAATGAAACTTTAATTTTAGCGGGTCCTGCTCGGCACCATCCACGAAAAACCGCGGCCGGCTGCAAGAATGTATTTTGTAAAGGATTATTTCCGGCCGCCGCTTGACCTCTCGACAAGCCGTTCAGGCTTTTAATTAATCTTGATACTTTTCCCATGGCTTGTCTTTAAGACATTTTTCTTAGGAGGTGCCTCGCACCCGCTAACTTTCTAACTTCTTAACTGGAATAAAAAAAACCGCAGGTTGCAAAGGAGAAAGGTCGAGCGCGAGGCTCAATCTTTTTGCTTGCCTGCGGATTTTGGCTAAGAGAGTCTTCTTCCTCTTGGGGTGTATCTATTGATCTTCAGGCGATCCCATCCTATACGCCTCAAGGTTTCCCACCAACGTTGGCACTGGAGTATTTAATAGCCCCGAGGGGGCATGTAGAAGTCCTCCTGCATCAAAATGACCGTTGTTAATATTCTTTTTCAAGAATAGACTCCTTAGATGTTGAAGAATGCCCGAAGTTGGTAATGTTTGTTTATCGGTTGGCATTGCTGCGTCTAGTTGAATTGCTTGTAGATCTCTGAGATCAAGATTGGCCGCTTGAAGCTCTAAAACAAGAATCCTAATTTGCTCTAAATCCTTGGGGTTGATGAATTTATTCAGAAAGGGAATTAACTCTTGCAGATTGGGATTTAATCGCTTAACACACTTGAAAAGACTTCTACCCCAAAGTCTTCCGAATTTCTGTTCAGTATTCATTTTTCTTTGCCTCCCTCATTTTACAGGTGTATCAAAGCAGTATCTTTTTATAATCTATACTATTAAAGCAAAAAAGTCAACTTAATTTGACAAATCTAGGGAAAATGCATTATAATTTAGACAGAATATCAAATTTAAAATCTCTCGACATAGCTCGAGATAAAAGGGTATTAATATGAGAGGAAAATACAATGAACAATTTAACCTTAGTGCTTTTGATTGCACTCCCAATCGCTATGGGAGTAGTTGGATATTTTTTAAGAAAATTAACTGTTCAAAAATCAGTCAAAACCAAGGAAAGTAAAGTTTCTAAAAGATTGGATTCAGCTAAAAATGAAGAAAGAGAAATTGTCTTAGCCGCTAAAGATGAAGCTCTAAAAATTCAAGAAGATGCCAAAAAAGAAGCAGAGCAGAAACAGAAATATGTTTTGGATTTGGAAAAGAAAATTCGGGCCAAAGAAGAGTCTCTTGATCGAAAATCCCAGGGCTTGGATGATGATAAAAAAAGATTAGAAGAGAAAGTTGAACAAGTCAAAGGATTTAAAGACGAGTTGAGCCAAGCCAAAACTGAGCAATTAAAGACTTTGGAAAAGATCGCCAAAATCAAACAAGAGGAGGCCAAGAAAATTCTTTTAGGTTTGGTGGAAAAAGAATATAAAGATGACTTAGTTAAGAAAATCAAGGAGTTGGAAAAATCAACCCAGGATCAAGCTCAAGAAAAAGCGAGGGAAATTATTAATACGGCGATTCAGAGATTAGCTTCTGAGCAGACGGCAGAGATTACGGTTTCAGCGGTTAGTATTCCTGCTGATGAAATGAAGGGAAGGATTATTGGCCGAGAGGGTCGCAATATTCAAGCTTTTGAAAAAATCGCTGGCGTGGATGTAATAATAGATGATACTCCGGAAACAGTGGTCATATCTTGCTTTGATCCGGTGAGAAGGCAGGTGGCTAAAACTGCTCTTGAAAAATTAATCGCCGATGGCCGAATTCATCCAACCAGAATCGAAGAGGCTCTTAAAAAGGCAAAGAGTGAGGTTTCTGATATCATTAAAGAAGCTGGTGAGGAAGCGATTTATGAAACTGGAGTGGCTGGTTTGCATCCTGATTTGGTCAAGGTTTTGGGCAGATTAAAATTTAGAACCTCTTATGGTCAAAATGTTTTACAGCATTCTATGGAGACGGCCTTATTGGCGGGGATGATCGCTTCTGAATTGGGAGCGGATGTTAACGCCGCTAAAAAAGCCGGTTTGTTGCATGATATTGGTAAAGCGGTTGATCATCAAATCCCAGGTTCACACGCGATTATAGGTTTAGATATTGCTAAAAAATATGGTTTGCCAGAAAAAATTGAAAAAGCCATTGGCGGACATCACGAGGAAATCGAGCAGACCCAGGAAGCGGTTATTATTCAGTCAGCGGATGCGATTTCGGGTTCAAGGCCAGGGGTGAGAAGAGAGTCGATTGATTCATATTTGAAGAGATTGGAAGATTTAGAAAATGTGGCTAATTCTTTTGATGGAGTAGAAAAGTCTTATGCGATTCAGGCTGGACGGGAAATTAGGATTTTGGTCAAACCCGAAGAGATTGATGATTTGGCCTCTGCAAAACTGGCTCGCAAAATTGCTAAAAAAGTAGAAGATGAATTAAAATATCCTGGTCAAATTAAAGTCAATGTGATCAGGGAAACCAGGGCAATTGATTTTGCGAAATAAGAATACAAAGGAGGGAAAATGAATCGAAAAGAGCTCATAAACAAAATTGCAAAAGCTTCTAATTTAAAAAAGGGAGAGGTGAAAAGGCTACTTTCGGCTCTTTCTGAAACAATAGCTGAATCTTTGGCCAAAGGCGAGAAAGTGTCGCTCACTGGTTTTGGCACTTTTGTTATTTCTGAGAGAAAGGGTTCGATTAGACCCTCAGCGACAGCTCGTCTTCGAACTTCTCAAAAATTAAAAGATGAAATTAGGTAAATCTTCTTAGTTCGCGCTCAGCTTCTCTTTGGATCTCTTTTTCTTTTAGGAGCTGTTTTTTATTATATAATTTTAGACCTTTGGCAACACCGAGTTCGACCTTGATCAGGCCTTTTTTGAGATAGAATTTTAGGGGAACCAAGGTGGTTCCCTTTGAGAGTTTGCCTGCCAAATGGGAAATTTCTTGTTTTTTTAATAATAATTTTCGAGATCTTTTAGGATCTAAATCTTGAGCGGAAAATTTATAAGGCGAAATATGGGCGCCGATTAACCAAATCTCGCCGCCTCTAATTTGAGCGTAAGAATCGGAAAGATTAACCTGGCCGGCTTTTGCCGGTTTTGTTTCCGAGCCAGTTAAAACTATGCCAGCCTCGATTTTATCTAAAATCTGATATTTTCGGCCGACTTTTTTATTAGTACAGAGAATTTTATTTAGCAATTTTTTTCCATTCATAAAAGACAACCACAATACCGGCCGCCGCAGGAATGGCTAACAAAACTCCCAACACTCCTGCTAGTTTCATGCCAATCAACAAGGCAATAATAATAGTGACAGGCGAAAGGCCGACTGCTTTTTGCATAATTTTCGGTACCAAGATAAAGCCTTCAAGCTGGGCAACAATAATATAAAGGATTAAAACCGCCAAGCCCAGCCAAGGCGAGATAAAGAAAGCAATAACCACCGCTGGAACAGCAGCTATGACAGGTCCAATATAGGGAATGATATCTAAAATGCCGGCTAAAATCGCCAAGGTTAAAGCAAATGGCATTTGTAAAATTGCCAGGCCAATATAGACAATTATACCAACAATTATTGAAAGCAATATTCGGCCTCTTAGCCAAGCGCCCCATTTTACGCGTACTTGACGGGCAATGTCGGCGATATGATCCTTTTTATGTTCAGGCAGAATAGATTCCAAAAGACTTTTCAGACTATCCTTTTCAAGCAATAAATAGAAGATTAAAACAAAAACGGCCAAGGTCAAAAATAAACCCTGGAAAAATCCTTGGGCAGTGGAAAAGATATTTAAGGAAAATTGGGTGATTTGACCAGAAAAGTATCCTAAGGGTTTTTGTAATATTTCCAAAAGATTTTGCTGCTCTAAATAGAATTCTTTGATTGAAGATAGAGAAGGGACAATTTTAGCTAAAATTTCTGGTAGGCCCAAAGCTAATTCTTTAATCTGAACAACTAATGGAGGGATAAGCAAATAAGCCGCGCCTCCTATAATTGTCAAAGCGAGAAGATAAATTAAGATTACAGCCAAGATTCTGGGGACTTTTTTGTTTTGCAACCAATCTACGGTTGGGCTTAAAGTGGCGGTGATAATTAGGGCGATAAATAAAATTAAAATAATATCAAAAAGCCTCCAGGCTAGCCAAAGTCCGATTAAAATGCCCAGAATTTTGAAAATAGTTAAAGTTGAAATCTCAATTTTTTGCTTTTCCATAGCGTTTCCTTAACTTAATAATATCATAAATTTCTTATTTAGTAAAGGTTAAAGAGAGATCTTTTTGAATTTTGGCTGTTTTTGAGAGAGGAATTTGGGGGCGATTTTTGTCAAACCTGGGCTGATGTCAGTGACAAAGAATTGATTTTTTGATTTTTTGGTAGCGGCAATTTTATTGTTTTTAAGATATTTTTTTAATTCAACCGCTATTTCGTGAGCGGAATCAATAATTTTTACTTTAGGGCCTAAAATTTTTGCAATCTTGTTTTTGAGAATTGGATAATGAGTGCAGCCTAAAATGAGAGTATCAATTTTATTTTTCACAAAGGGCTTTAGATATTTTTTTAAGATTTGTTCAGTCTCGGGTTGCCTATCCCAACCTTCTTCAATTAGGGGGACCAAGAGAGGGCAAGCTTGGGTTGTTATTTTGATTTGGGGATTTATTTTTTGGATCGCTTTTTGGTAAGCTAAGCTTTGAATAGTGGCTCGGGTGCCGATTACGCCGATCCGATTATTTTTGCAGACTGTAGCTGCTTTTTGGACTGCCGGCCCAATAACATCGAGAAAAGTGATATTTTTGAATTTTGATTTTAATTTATTTAAGGCATAAGCTGAAGCGGTGTTGCAGGCGATAACAATAATTTTCGCCTTTTTGGCAATTAAAAATTTTACATTTTGGATAGCCAAATCAGTGACAATTTGTTCGGATTTGTTGCCATAAGGTAGGTGAGCCAGATCACCCAAATAGATTGTAGGACAGCTGGGGCATTGTTTGATAATTTGGTTTAAAGTAATGAGGCCGCCCAGGCCTGAATCAAATATGCCGATCATAAAAAATCCTTTGGATTTTGGTTTATGCCCCTGGCAGGAATCGAACCCGCATCTAAGGCTTAGGAGTCCTTTGTTCTATCCATTGAACTACAGGGGCTTAAAAAATTTAAAAATCAAAGTTCAAAGTTTAAAATTAACTAAAGAATTCTTTTTGCATTTTAGATTGTCATTTTGATTTTTGATATTTGCACTTTGCATTTACTACTATTTTACCTTTTTTGCTTTGATTTTTCAATCATTTTGAGCTAAAATTAAAATGGAGTTGGCGGGGTGTGGCCTAGCAGCTAAGGCGCCGCGTTCGGGTCGCGGAGATCGGAGGTGCAATTCCTCTCACCCCGACCATTACAAAATTAATGCAATAAAAAAGAGGCTTTAAAATTTTGCCTCTTTTTTATAAAAACTGGTGGAGGTGCCGAGAATTGCACTCGGGTCCAAAAGTGTCAACTAATAATTTCTACAAGCTTAGCCCTGATGGATTTCTCTGGCTATTAGCTTAAATCAGGACGAAAAACTAATAGTGGCAATCTTTTTATTTGCTTGGGGTTATCCGAAAAGATAACAGATAATCCGCATCCGGAATTATAACGCCTGACTTGCCACTTCCGGAGAGCGGCAAGGGACGAGTCCGACGATACGTCGGACA
>SDBU01007189.1_pt1 | contig 12879 bp, 17 predicted proteins | sample 2277071 | NCBI WGS metagenome assembly SDBU01 (sample SAMN10397929, study PRJNA504765) | marine sediment metagenome | isolation source: marine sediment core GS08_GC12, 126 cmbsf | place: Arctic Ocean: Gakkel Ridge, Loki's castle | collected 2008 | reverse complement strand
CGCTCAAACAACCTAGTAGCAAACTCCTCTCTTGTTGTTGCTGTTATAGATTTTATTTTAGCAGCTTCCACCTTAGCCCCTAATACTTTGATTCTTTCTTTAAGCTCAACTTCTTTCTGCCTAGCAATTAAACTTCTCTGAAACTCTTCGCTAGTGGTTGCCTTAGGTGCAGCAACAGTAAAAGCCTTCTCTGCTTTAACTCCAGTAATCTGTCTTACCCTAGCACGTTCGCCAGAACTCAACCGACTTAAATCAACTTGCCCACCTGTAACAGCTACCTTCTTAGTAATCTTCTCTAACTCTAATCTTCTTGATTGTAACTTTCTACCTCTTTCACTTGGAGGTGGGCCTACAAATTCACCTTGAATAGTTCTACCTCCGAACTGAAAACTTCCAGGTCTTGGTGTAGTTGGAGCTTGTCTTACTCCAACCGGAGTTTCTCTGCCAAACCCAGCTCTATTTTCCTGTAGAAATCTTTCTGCCTCTGCTCTTGTTCCGAATGTTCTCTGAACCTGAAGTGTCTTTGGAGTGCGGCCTCCGCCTCTATCTATCGTAAATACTTGAAAGCCACCGCCTTTAGGTATAGGTGTTGGAGGTGCTTCTCTAACAATTCTTGCAACCCTTCTGTCTGCTCTCAAAGTAAGTTTAGTTATAAAATCAAAAGCAGACCGTTCGGAACCAATCCCACTCTTTATTGTTTTACCTCTTACCTCTATTCTAAAAGATACCATTATCTTTTTACCCCTTTTAGTAAGAATACTCTCGCTTGTTTGTTAAAGCTTCTTTCTTCCCTTACTGCCCTTTGTTGAATAATGTCAAAAAGGCTAGAAGGCATTCTGATACTGATTGTCCGATCTAAAAGTATTTTTGTAACCATAATTAACCAAATAAATCCAATGCTTAAATAATCGTTATTAATTCAGGAGGAAATATTTATCTGGTAAGACATTCTTACTTTATTGCTAGGGTTTCACGCACAGCAACATACAGGTTAAGAGTTGAAAGGAAAAAGGGAGAATGGTTGAAAGAACATGAACCACAATTAAAAGGTCGGTCGACGGACTCGACTCAGGTTATGAGGCTTAAAGATATAGGAATAACACGAGATGAATCCTCAGACGCCCAGAGAATTGCATAATTAAAGAAAGGTTTATATATTAGTTAGAATATATAATCTATGGAAATAAGCTAAACTCTTTAATGGGTTTTGATTGCGGTAAGGTATGGTATGGTAACGCGGAGGCTTTTGGATGTGCCTTATTTCTCATTCTTTAAGCCTCCTATCTTAAATAGATGATAGGAGGTGTAACCAAAATGGATATAGTAAAATGTGGAAGTTCCAACTGCAAAGATGGTATTGTGACTTGGGATGTAGATCAGGAAGAATTTATTTGTGATAGTTGTGCTGCATTACACAACTAAGTTTAGATGGGCTAACATTATGTTGGCTCATTTTTTTATTTCTCAATAAAAAGGTTTATATACAACTTGTACATACAATGTGTATGTACAACAATAAACACAATGAGGTAGAAAAATGAACAAAAAAAATATAACAAATGATAGGGGAAAAGTACAAGGTCAAAATGCTTCAGTACGAATTAACATCCGGATAACACTTGAATTAAGTAAATGGTTGAAAGATAAGAAGTACAGCCCTACTGGAATATTCCAGGAAGCTGTTAAGGAATTGGGATATGATCCCACAGAATAAAACAACAAAAGGAAGGTGAGATAAAATGTTAAAAAAGGGTGTAGTTCTGTTAGGTATTTTTTTGATTATGAGCAGCGTATTGGTTGCTGCATATCAACCGGGTAGGTTAGAACTCTTTGAAGCGAAGGTTGAAGTACAGCAGCAAAGACAACATAATTTGGGAGCGATAGGAAATGAATCATTTATAATGGGGCTTGTTGTTTCTCCAATGTGGTTTGTGACAGCAATAGAGAAAGTAAAACTAACCATAGAGGCATTAACAATTCCAGAGATAGATAAAAGGAGAATAGGAAGGGAAGTATTTAGCACCGCACCTAAAAGAGTAGCAGCAACTATAAGGCAATCTTTTGAATGGTAAACTAATTCTAAGTATAATCACAAGAAGGGGCTATGCCCAGTCTCGGCGTTTACCCTTCTTGTGATTGTACCGAAACCTTTATATACATACGTCTTCCTTACGTATATTCAACGGAGTTAATCTGTTGGAGTTGAGATAAAATGGAAGTAGAAAAAGTGTCTAGTGAAGATGTTGAGGAGGAGAAGCAGGTAAGAAAACACCCTTGTCAATTTTTCTTTGATGAAATTTTAGGTAAGAGGTAATGAATGGATTCTTTACATTGGATTTCAGATAACCTATATTTTTTAGTTAATTCTCTAATAGGTTTATTTCTGTTATCCACCATTTTACTTTTTGGAACTGCTGCAATAGTCAAGGCAATAAACAAGGTGTTTGATTTCCTGGAGGCTAGGCATAAATGAAATATGATCCCCACAACAACGAGAAGAGGTTTAAGAAATTTGAGGAGGAAAAGAAGTTTATAGGTTTTAATGGTAAAACATATGGGGTGATACAACTTAGTGATTTGAATACTAAGTTAATTCATGAATATCTGGAAGATATGAAAGCAGGTGCATATACCTTTAGAAAGAAACCCATAAAATATGCACGACTTAATAACATAAAGCAAAGACTGGTTTGGATTACTAAGAAATTGGAAGACACCTACCAACTTAAAAATATGTGTAATCTCGAACAAAAACAATGCTTAGATTTTTTTAATGTATTAATGAGAGAAGGTGAAATTAAAACAATACAAAATAAGAAGTATACTTCTGTTGATTCTTATGTCAATGTTTTCTGTGCTTTTTGGCACTGGTTTATGAGGAAAGCAAACTCCCTGAGTGTTGAAGAAGTTGCGGAACAGAAAAATAAAAAGGTAGAGTTAAGTTACATTGAAACCTGGCGTTACAATAACCCTGATAAAATGATAAAGGATATTACTATTTATGTAGACAATAGTAAGGTAAAAGAAAACACCTTTGTCTATTTCACAATCGACGACATGAGGAAGTTAGCTAAGAGAAGTAAATTTGAGTATAGAGTTTTGATGTGGTTTCTTTTTGACTCTGGAATAAGATCTCCAACTGAACTAATGAATGTTCGTGTTTCTGATTTGGAACCTATGGAAAACTCTAACAACTATGAACTTGACATTAGAGAAGAAACCAGTAAAACCTTTGGAAGAAAAATAAAGTTAATGCTCTGCTCTGAACTATTGAAAGATTATATTACCGACAAGAAACTAAAAGACGACGATTACTTATTCACAACCAAACCTCGAATAGTAAACCAATATTTCAAAAGGTTATTTAAAAAAACCTTTGGAAATTATAAGACTAAAGGAGGAAAAGAGATTAGTGAAATAACATCGTATGATTTTAGACATTCTTCTAGCTGCTACTGGATTCCCCGATATAAAAGTGAGAGTGCTTTAAAGTATCGCTTCGGTTGGAAAAAAAGCGATATGGTGCATTACTATAGCAAAACTTTAGGAATGAAGGACACTATAGCGGAAGAGGACTTACTGTTGGACTCTGAAGCTACGACTAAATTAGAAAAAGAGTTGGAAATACAGAAAAAAGAAAGAGCTATAATGCAAGATAAAATTACGGCTATGGAAAAGGACTTTACAGACTTTAAACAACACATGAAATTGATTAAACTTTATAAAAATAAGAAAAAAGGCTAATTCTCGTTGTTTTGGGGTTGTAATGAGTATAGTAAAACGTCGTCTTAAACACTAGAAAATCCGGCAAATATGTAGAAAAAATTCCGTATTTTCTACTGAGCGACGAGCATTTTATAAAGGTACATTTTGCTTGAATTAAGCATGACACAAGCAAATAAAGACGGAGAAACTACACGAATTGATTTGTTTCTAAAAAAAAGTCTTGGAGACAGGATTAAAGTAGAAGCAGATAAATTAGATATTTCACGTCCGGATATAATTCGATTGGCACTAGCTGATAGATTTAAAGATTAAATAGGGAAGCACCAACCGAGCCACGAAGCAAGGAAAGCACCCCTAGATTAGACTTCTAGGGATAATTGTATTTAAAGGTTTTCAAAATGGAAGACATACTAGAAGAAACAAAGTTAGAAGCCCAAAGGATCACGAAAGAACTGGGGTGCAGTTCGATTGAGGAAGCAATCGCAAAACTCCAGGAGAAAGCATGAAATAATAATCATAAGTAGAAGATACGAACTAACAGCACACAAATAGGTACGAACCATGTTGCTAACTGTTAGTTCGTACCCATTGTGCCCACGTTAATGAGCAAGTTGGAAATGACTTGTTCTTTTTAAAAAGTTTTTGATTTGGAGGAATAAAATGGAAGCAGACAAACTTAAAAGATTCTTAGATAAGAATGCGAAGCTGCTTGTAGATGCAGGTGGTGGTAAAGTATTTACATATAGTGGTAGGGTAACTTCTGTTACCGATAATGATATTTCTATTGTGAGTTTAAAATTTGGTGAGACTGTCCTCATGAATAAGATGGTTTTGCAAATAACAGAAAGCAACGGAGGGGCACAATGAACTCCTGCAGTTGTTGTGCCAGGATCACCAACCTAGTTTATAGAGATTGGGCTCCTGGAACTTCTATTAGACTTTGTTATCGCTGCTTAAAGTTTCTGAATTGGACTACTGAATTAAAAGAAACATTATGCTTACTAAAGACCTGCCACGAGTGCAAGAGCAAGTACATTCCTAAGAAAATAGATTCAATTAAGTGTGGAGTTTGTTGGAATAAGCAGCTTAACCCTCCTAAGTATGTACCACCTGTTGCAGTACCCTCTGCAAAGCAAGAGGTGTTGTGCTGATGGCTCTTATTGAACATGACAATAGTAAAGGTCTGTGCCAGGAGCAGAACTGTAACAAGAAATATACTCATGCAGTTTGGGTTTCTATTGAAAGTTTTAAAGTTAATATTCTACTATGTGAACAGCATGATAACAATTTAGTAAATGAATATCTACAGGTGGGTTCTAATGCCAGTTAAAACTATACCTAAAGGGACTTCCAGTTTAAATGAAGCTGGACAAGAAGTACATGAACTTGAGATAAAAGATACCCTCAAAAAAGAAAGCCAGGCTCAAGAACTAGAGAGCTACAAAGAGGGGGAGATCAACTGGATCGATAATGATTTCTGGGATACTTACGACAAGATTAAGGGCCATGCTAAAGTTATGTTGCGACACAAAACAGAATATACTGGCGAAGAAACTAAACTATTCTTTCTATCACATTTCAAAGATACAATAGCCGGAAAGCCTCAACTCATAGATGATGTTCAAAAGAAGATTCCATTAGTACGGAAAGTTATTAAGCATTCCAAAGAAAAGAAAGACCAGGAAGAAACAGAAATTCAATCATTCTATTTCTTTGATGAAAAATATGACAAAAGGTATGATGGATACCAAACCCAATGCCTAGCATTAGATTTCTTTATGTACAGAGTTGTAACAGCAGACGCCAAAGAATACTATATCCTATCAACTGAAAAGCTACCTGCAGAGACTTGCATATTCAAAGGTATGGGTGTTGAAATGGATGACTTTGCAGAACTGAGCAAGAGCATGAAGATTAAAGCACTTTCCAGGATATTCTTCTTGAAAGGGTTTGAATTATCTAGACAACTATTAACGCCAGAAAAGATGATAGAGTTTTCTAAAGAAAAAAAGATTACAGAAGAACAATGGTTTAGATATTTAGGTGCACACCCTTCGAATAGCATAAACAGGTTTCCGAAAGATACTGAATTATTAAAGTCTGCATTCATCCTAGCAGGGAAGAAAGATGGCTACCCTTTGCACGTTGGAATATTAGGGCCTACTGGAACTAAGAAAAGTTTTGGATATATTGAAGCCACAGCCCACAAGTTTGCAGAAGATTATAGTATAGTGGAAGGTGCAAACAGCAGAATAAAAGGTTTGTCCCCTTCTTTCAAAGAGAAGCCTGCAAATATAGGCTACCTTGCTGCGTGTGAACGGATAGGGTTCATAGATGAAGTAGGCAAGATGGTAGATGATGAATATAAGAGACACCAGGCAATTACAGAAAATATTTTAGCGGAGCTTAATTTCTTACTAGATCACAAAAGAAGAACAGTATCAAGTGGAAATGACAACCAATGTGAGATACAGGCTAATAGTAAGTTTATGCTTGTTTCAAACCCCTGCTCAAGTAGGAGTACGATTTATGAACACGTTGGCTTGATTGATCCAACCACTATGTCTAGGATTCTGTGGTGGGTTCAGGATAAGGAAGAGCAAGAGTTTGTTTTATCTGCCGCAGGTATCGAATCTCCCCCTACACATAAACAAGATAGTATAATATATAATAATAATAATAATACATCTCACGAAAAAGTATTGGGGGGGGTTAGTTTATGTGTAGGGGGAGATTTGTTAAGTAGGGATGAGTTCCTTATACTGTTTGATTCATGTTATAGCTTTACTTGTAAGATTGACCTTTCAGAAGTGCAAAGGCTAGCGGATACTTCTATTGAACTAGCAAAAGAGCCTATGAAGTCAGTTTGGAGGCCTAGAGCCTTGCACCATGTATTCTTGCTAGTAGATGGGATATGCAAACACAGGAGTTTATTCAAAGACTATGACTGTAGTTTTACTGCTACGCCAGAAGATTACACAGCAGCAGAACGAATACTTGTCAGGATGGTTCATGCTTGGGATACTGATTTAGGCACGGAGGGTGTATAATGATTCCAGAACAACTAGATAGCTGTAGGTTTATATTGCTAGGTGGCAAATGCTCTATTGAAACAGCATGGCAAGTTACTGAGCAACATTATGAACAACACCTAGATAAGTCATGGATACATAAAGAAACTGGAGTACCTTACATAATCAAAAAGACGGGTAAGATTTACTACGGCCCTTTGCATAATTACAGCAAGAATGATTCAACTCTCTTAAACCATAAAGCAAACTATGGAGTTCTAACCGGATTAAATCAACTAGGTGTTCTTGATGATGATACACTGGATCATACATTAATGAAGCTATTTGAACAGAAGTTTGGCAAGTCTTTCAGAGTAAGGGATCATTACTATATCAGATTAAAGGGTTGGGATGGCAAGAAGATAATATTTTATAATCCAGAAACCTCTGAACATGAAGGGGAGCTGCAGGGATTAGGGCAGCAAGTAGTAGGGCCTGGAAACATACACCCAGATACTGCCGAAGTCTATGACATCAGGGAAGATTTACCAATCAAAGAGATTCAGATTTTAGAGTTCTTGTATGTATTTGGTGGTAGAGTTCGCAAAAAAGAGGAAGTAAAGAGAATATTCAAGAGAACAACCTGGCAGGGAGATGACATAAAGAATATTCCAATCTCTAGCATTATTTCTCTAGGCAATCTTAGGAATGACGGAGGGAACTATCAAGGCAGCCACCCTTACCACAATTCAACTACTGGAATGAATTTTAGAGTTAATACTTCTAACAATGTTTGGTACTGCTTCCGGTGTCAATCTGGCGGAGGCCCTGCAGAACTTATTGCAGTTATGGAAGGGATTACGGATTGCTCACAGATTGGCCCTAGATGTTTTTCAGAAGAACAATCAAGAGAACTCATAAGAATTGCTAGGGAGAAGTACGGATTAAAAAATCCTGCAGATAACTTAGAGCCTAGAGGTTGGGCTTGTTCTATCAGTATCAAAAGATTTGCTCAAAGACACAATAAAACAACCTGTAAATGCGGTAAGGACTTTGAATTTAATGATAAACTAGGATGGTTCAAGTGTTCTTGTGGTACTAAAGGGAACTTAAAGGATTTTGCTAAGTTAGTGGAAGGGGTAATACAATGAGCGAAAGAGACGAAAAGGGCCGATTCATTAAAGGAAATAGAATTGGAAAACTCCCAACAACGTGCCCTTATTGCCACGAAAATCTGGAAGTGGTACATTATACCTATTTGCGAAAGAAAGGGCAAAACACTCCGTTACAAAACGGTAAAACTACGCCTAAAGGTGAAGGATAAAAGTGGCTAAACCCAAATACAGAAGCGTATGTCATGGTGCAAAGCTGGATAATAGTAAAGTTGAGATTGTTAGCTGCACCGAATGCCATGAGGCATAAACTATGTTTAGGAACATAAACATTACAGTTTGTAAGATATTGGCTAGAATATTACGCCTTAAGAAGTTTCAAACATATCTGGAGGGGTTGAATGGTTAACAACTGGAAACGGCTAGAGTCTATCTGCTGCAACTCCAAAACACGAACTACACACTATGGAGGGCGTATTTGTCTTACATGTGGAGGGTTATGTAGTGAGTTGATCTTGATTACCTTTAGTCACACTAGCAGCACAAAACAAACCATAACACCTGACCAAGTGCCAGACCGGTTCAAGCAAAGAAAGAACGAAAATGCTAACCGCTAATCGTTATTCGTTATTATGGGTTGGTAATTTACCAAATATAAATATATACCGTAAGTAATCTATGAAAAAAAAATTTCAAAGGGAGAAATGGGACAAGATAACAATAAAATAAAACAAGAAGCCTTTAGGTCTTACAACCTAGAAGAAGAAGGGAAATCAAAAGATACTTTCACTATCCGGTTGAATCCAGAAGAAAGAAAGCAACTGAATGAAGATAAGGAACTATTACAACAGTCCAAAGACTCAACAGCACTAAAACAACTGGCTAGAATAGGATCGATTGTGTTACATAGCCAAAAAATAGCTGCAATTTTGGAGGTTGTCACAGGCAATAAGCGAAGGAACAAAAGATTAGGGGTTGTAGACTTTGACTAAACTTAATGCAAATGTGTGGCTATCAATGCAAATGTGTGACACAAATGTTTAGGGCCAGTCTACCTAATGAATAATCAAACCAAATGAAATCAACCGAAGAACGAAAGGAGTACAGGATCATTCATTGGGATAGAGTCCGGGCTATTGAAAAGAAGTCTTATCAAAAACATAAAGAGGAACGTAAAGCTGCAAGCAGAGAGTATTCTAATAATCACAAAGAGCAAAGGAGTATCCAAAGAAAAGAATTTCGCAGTATAAACAGAGATAGAATAAGCACTCAAAGAAAAGAACATTATTACAATAACCTGGATAAGATGAGGGCTTATAGTAGAAAGCAGTACCTTAAACATGGAGACAAATACAAAAAAACATATCTTCTTAAAACAAAACCATATATCCAACTTACAGCTTTACCATTGAAACGAAGCCTTTGCCATCACGCTTTAGTTAAGCGTTCTAAGTTCAATAACTTTTTTTGTACTAATTGCTTTGATGTTACATACCGAATTATGCTAGTAACTATTCTTAAACATAGAGTAACGAACGAGAAAATTATCGGCTCTTTGAAAATCATTGATGTTGAGAATCAAAAGGGTGAGGCATTATGTTACCCAGTCCAGTAATACTCCAAGAGTTTGTTAATTTCTACTTCCCTCAAAGTATACCTGGAGTTAGAGTAAAGAGTTTAACAGAACTTCGGAAGCTTCGTGACAAACTTAAAATACCTTCTCCAGTTCTTTATCTTGGCTCTCGTGGTGTTCTCAAAAGAGTGAACAATATAATTTACATGCTAACACCTTCTGTGATTTATTATTGCTTTCATAGTGATAGACAATTAAAAGAAGAACTCAAAACAAATAACTATTCAGACATAAGGAAGGATAATATCATTCCACCGGAGGACTAACAATGACTGAAGCAGATAAAAAAACAAAAGCGAAAGAAGTAATAAAGAAAGAAAAAACAATCCAGGAGTTCTTTGATGAACTTCTAAGATTATTCGGGCCTAGTTATATTTTAGTAAGACAGGATGCTGCAGGAGTTATTTATTTGGAAGCTGTGGGATTATCTAAAGAAGCAATGCCTTTAGTGATGCCTCCTAAAGATGATAAGAATTATATTGGGTAAGTTATTTAAAGGGGAAGTACCATATACCTATTAGAATGAAAGGAAAATTGAATCATAAAAAAATATGGGCTGCTATTGTAGTAGGTAATTTAATGCTTTTTGTTTATTCCTATTATGTAAACATAGATCACCAATATACAATGCAGATAGTTGCAGCAGATATGGTTGTTTATTCTCTTTTTATTGTTGCAGGTGCTTACATTGGGGGATTTATACTAAAAGCATTAAAGAAATCTCATAACCCCTCTGCTTCTTAGAACTATTCCCGGAGGTTGCCTTCTCTTTTGTTGTACTCTCCTTCTTTGTACTTGTCCTAGTATTTGTTTTTTTAATGCTTGTTGCCTAAAGAAACTTAATTGTAATAGTTCCCCTGCACGATCAAGTCTAGCAACTCCTTTACGTTCAATTATCGTATCGTTTGGAAGTACACTGCCTTTCTTCGTGCCTCTAAATTTCTTTAGTAAAGTGCTAGGTCTAAGAACTTCTCTTATCTTTGTTTTCCTTCCAGACCTTTGAATACGGAAAGAATTTTCAATGAAATTATCCGCCGCTTTAGCACCAATAAGGATAGCTTTATTCTTTGGTTGGTTATCCGAAATCTTTACAAATATGTTTCCTCTCTTTGCACCACGTCTTAGGAAAGTATTAAAACCTTTTTTCGAGATTTCTTCCCTCCTTTTCTTAAGACTTGGTGGACTTACCCCAATTTTACTTGGTGGGGGTGAAGGTAACCTACTAGGTGGAGCACTTGGAGGACTAGAAGGTGGGCCACTAGGTCTAGATACAGGGCCACTAGGTGCTCTACTAGGTGGGATAGAAGGATCTCTACTGGGTAGTTTACTTAGAGGTCTAGACGGTGTAGTAGGGGTTGTACTTGATTCTAGTAGAGCAGTACTAATTGGAGCAGAAGGCTTACGAGAAGGCAGACCTGAAGGTCTTGATGAAGTTTCTATAAATGGTAATGTTGAAATAGCTGAAGTTATAATTTCTTTAGTTCTTACTTTTTTAGATCTAACAGGTCTTGTTTTAAGAATAAATTTTGAAGGTCTGAGTATTGGTTTGGTATCAAGAATACTTCTTATATCAAAACCAGTCTCCCTAGTTAATCTTTTACTCAATTCTTTTTTCTCTTTAGGAGTTAATTTTTTCTTAGCTAGTAAATCTCTTGCTTCCTTTGAAGCACTCTTAATACTTGCTTCTATTATGGGAACGGTTTTACCTTCAATAAGTATAACTGCAACTTGCTTCTCCTTCTTTATTATCTTCCCTGCTTTCAACAATACTTCTAGTTCACTAGAAGGGAATCCGAATGGTTGAAACTGGTCTCCAATTTTTTGCTTAGGAAATATAACTATTTGAGGTTTATCTTCTTTAAATCTAAAATTCAAACGTAGAAAATCTAATGGTGTTGCTTCTTTAGGAGTTAATGCCAACCTTGAAGTCCTAGTTAATGCTCTGCCAGTACTTAGTTCAAAAGGAGTAGCAAACAATCCAGGTTCGGTAATCGTTACTTCCTTCTTAGAGATTAAACCAAATAAATCTCTTGCCGAAGTTGTAACTGGGCCAGTTTTACCTATGAATGCTGCTTGTTCTGCTCGTGTAAAACCAAAACCACCTCTAATCAAAGGGGAAGCTAATCTCTGCTGTATGTTCTGAGTCCCACCAGTAAGCAATTCAATGTCTGTTACAACTTTAGAGGTAGCCTTTCGTCTGGCTAGTTGAGCAAGTTTACCTGCTAGTCTTGCTTCTAATGGTGCTAACCTTACTCCTCCTACTGTACTGATAGGAAAATTAACATCTACTAAAGTACCACCTTTAACAAAACCTTCTTCTGCAAACTTCAAAGGATCAATGTCTGCTAAGACTTTCTTAGTTCTAACATCAATTATTCTTTTAATATTAAAAGTACCTAAAGGACTATCTGTAATTGTAACTGTTTCTATTCTCACTTTATCCCCTAACTTAGTTTTTATCTTACTCGCTAAACCAGAAATATCTTTTGTAACAATATCTAAATCTGCAAACCCCCTACTTTTTTTAAGTAATGCTTCTTGAGCAAAACTACCGGTAACAATGGCAGGTTCCTCTTTTATTACTTCTAAAATTCGTGCTTGAGTTGCAGTTACCTTTGGAAGGGTAGGTTTATTTTTGAAAGGTATATCAATTTGTGCTAGAAACTTATCAATATCTATAGTTACCCCTCCTTTTTTAGGAGGTATTAATCCCAATTCTACTTCCCCTTCTTTTAGAGGAACTCCTTTTACTACTTTTTCCCCTAGAGACAATACATCTGTCTTTCTAAATGAAGGTCTGAATCGTGTAAAAACTTTCCTCCCTCCCCTTGCAAGTTTTCCACCCAGAAAGAAGAAGGGCAAATCTGTAAGAATGTCTGCCGTCAAAACTTGTTTTTCTTTTGACGTTGCACCAATAAAACTCTTTACTGTTAGTCCTATTAATCCTATTCCTGCAACAGTTGTAATAGGTTCAGGTATGAGTGCTAAAGCACCACCGATAGCCAACGGAACTCCTACTGATATAATCGGTGCACCTGCTATTAGTAAAAGATTAGCTTGTAACTTTTCAGTAAAAGCAGGAGATTTAGGGAATAACAACTCTAACCGCCTTCCTATCGCTGAAATAATTTTACCTTGTGGCTTTGGTTTAGCTATAGGAAAAGAAGGTCTAAACTGTAGCTTCTTTCCCGTCACAGTACCTTTAGCTGTAAGTGTAACGCCAGAGGTTACTACAATCTGTTCTCCAGGTTTAACCGCACTAAGACCATCTGGTCTTTCGGTTACTGTAAAACCTTGCCGCTCAAACAACCTAGTAGCAAACTCCTCTCTTGTTGTTGCTGTTATAGATTTTATTTTAGCAGCTTCCACCTTAGCCCCTAATACTTTGATTCTTTCT
>SDBU01007188.1_pt1 | contig 12879 bp, 10 predicted proteins | sample 2277071 | NCBI WGS metagenome assembly SDBU01 (sample SAMN10397929, study PRJNA504765) | marine sediment metagenome | isolation source: marine sediment core GS08_GC12, 126 cmbsf | place: Arctic Ocean: Gakkel Ridge, Loki's castle | collected 2008 | reverse complement strand
CGTCGGCGCCGACCGCATCGTCGCCAATGGCGACACCGCCAACAAAATTGGCACCTACACCCATGCAGTCCTCGCTACGGAAAACGGCGTGCCCTTCTACGTCGCTGCTCCTACCAGCACCATTGACCTTTCCCTTCCTTCAGGGGAGCACAGCCCCATCGAAGAACGGGCACAGGAAGAAGTGACACACATCGGCGGAAAGCGTTTTTCCCCCGGAGGAATCAATGTGGCCAACCCTGCTTTTGATGTGACCCCCCACTACTACATTTCCGCCATCATCACCGAGAAGGGCATCTTCAGAGAGCCTTACAGCGACCGCTTTAAATCCATGCACCCTTAACACCTGGATGCTCCAAAAGGGGGATGTTGCTGACGACTATTTCGAGAGCCCTGATTTCGTATTCTCCAACCGTACACAAAAACAAATGATGAATAATTTCCTCCGCCTCTTTGAATGATTCAATTACACCCTGTAAATCGCCTGTATATCCGGTTTATTGAGGGCAAGCTTATGCTACCACTCCAGCATACAGGTGCTTCTGAAAACCGAGGAAAGTACTCCGGGCATTTTCCACACCGCCCAGTATCTCCATGGCGTCTTCGAGCGCCTGATATTTTAAAGTTAGCAACTCGGGCAGTTTTTCCTGGTCCAGTTCCTCCACGCCGCTTTCGATGTATTTGGAAAGCACAAACTCCAGAAACTCTTTTTGCCTGTTGTTCAATAAAGCAAAAATATAGGGTTGCGCCCTGGCTACCCTGGCTTCCCGGCTGATGGGTTTTACGGCAAAAGAGATATATTCCAAGACGTCATATAAGTCACTCTTTTCCGCGTCTATCAGTGTTTGCATAGTGTTTAATTCCGCTTTACCGTAACCGGCTTCGGCCAGTTTTGCCAGTAGCGCCTTGCGGGTATCAGGACTCGACCATACTTTGCGTAATTCATCTTCGCTTTTGAAGAAATCCGGTAAAGTGCCAAACAATTTTTGCAACATTTCTTGCGCCGATATCGGCTTTCCGTCTGCATTCCAGAATGAAGTGGATATCATATGCTGGATCTCGCGTTCCTTACCGTCGGCGAGTTTAACCTTAATCTTTTTGTTTTTCTCAGAATCATCCGGTTTAATTGGGTCATAAGGCTCCCCGGTTTCTTTAACGCCGGTGTGTGCTTTAATCTCGTGTGGTTCTGGTTCTTCCGGCTCACCATCCCATTCCGGGTCGGAAAAATGATGGTAAGCATCCACAAAATCATAGATAGTGAAATATTCCTTGCCGTCAAACAAGCGGGTACCGCGCCCGATGATCTGCTTGAACTCAATCATAGAATTGACCGGCCGCATCAGCACAATATTGCGGATATTACGGGCATCCACACCCGTGGAGAGTTTTTGCGAGGTAGTCAGCACCGTGGGGATTGTCTTTTCATTATCCTGGAATTCCCGCAAATACTGGTCACCCAGAGCTCCATCGTTGGCGGTAACCCTCACGCAATAATTTGGTTCCTTGCTCGTTTTGTTTTGATTGATTAAATCCCGAACTGCCGCTGCATGATCCTGAGTAGCACAGAATACAATACCTTTTTCTTTCTGATTAACTTCAGAGAGAAATATATTCACACGCTTGGCTTCGCGCTCCTTGATCTCAATTATCTTATTGAAGTCAGATTCGATGTAAATCTTGCCTTCTTCTATTTCGCCTTCGATTAGTTGGTCATCCGAAGTATAGATATAATCATCGATAGTTGTCTTGATCCGCTTTACCTTAAAAGGTGTCAAGAAACCGTCATTGATCCCTTCTTTGAGAGAATAGATGTACACAGGATCGCCAAAATACTTATAGGTGTCCACATTGTCTTGACGTTTGGGTGTGGCAGTTAAACCCAGTTGAACAGCCGGAGAAAAATACTCAAGAATACCCCGCCAATTGCCTTCATCATTGGCACCACCACGGTGGCACTCGTCGATGATAATAAAATCAAAATAATCATCTGGATACTGACCAAAATAGGGGGTATTGTCAGGACCACTCATGAAGGTCTGAAAAATCGTAAAGAAGATACTACCGTTGGTAGGTACTTTTCCGCTTTTGCTGATATCTTTGGGACTTATTCTCACTAACGCGTCTTCTGCAAAGGCTGAAAAGGCGTTAAATGCCTGGTCTGCCAAAATGTTCCTATCCGCCAGAAACAGGATGCGTGGTCGGCGTGAGCCGTCACGTTTCAGATTCCAACGAGTCTGAAATAGCTTCCAGACTATTTGAAAGGCCACAAAGGTTTTCCCGGTTCCGGTCGCCATGGTAAGCAAAATACGTTGTTTTTCATCCGCTATGGTAGACATGGTGTTATTGACCGCTATCTCCTGATAGTATCGGGATACTTTAGTACCTCCAATGTCTTCAAAAGGCACCTGGCTGAACTTGTCCCTCCATTCGTTTTGAATGCCGAATGTCTTTGCCCAGAGTTCATCCGGTGTGGGGAAAGAACTAATTAGTCCTTCAATGGCTGTAGACATGCCAATTTGATATATCTCTTTACCGTTGCTGGAATAGGTATATTCCAGATGCATTTTTTCAGCGTAGTTCTTAGCCTGGGCTACTCCTTCTCCAACTTCCAGTTCATCACTTTTTGCCTCAATCACAGCTAGTTTACGCCCTTGGTATACTAGGATATAGTCAGCGATCAGTGGTTTGGAGCGACCACCACCGGTCTGTATTTTCCCTGCCGTGATATGGTATTCACGCAGGATTCTTGAGCCTTCTACCACGCCCCAGCCGCTGAGTTTTAATTTAGGGTCTATCAGTTCCGCCCGGGTTTCCGCTTCATTCATAATGTTCCCTTAATCGTTTCCAGTAAAGATGTCCAGATATTCTTTATAGACATAGGATTGGCCGTATATTTTATCTTTATCTTTGGGAGCGAGAATTCCTTTTTCAATAAAACGATCAATTACCTTTTGAGCTCCGGTGAAGGTGAATCCTGTCCACTTTTGAATAGTTGCCACATTAACGATTGGCTGACCGTATAAGTTGGGTAGTACCAAGACCGCGCTCTCTGAAGCCCGTTTACCCAGAGTTTGAATGTGAGCCATGTTTTTTTCACGCAGAACAGTAATTTTACCAACGATGTCGATAGCTTCATTGGCAATTTCAATCACACCATCCAGAAAAAAGTCTATCCATCCTGAAACATTACCATCATGGTAGCCCACCAGTTTCTCATAATAAACTTTCTGATGTCTTTTGAAATAAGATGATAAAAACAGCACCGGGGTTTCCAAGAAGCTTTCTTTCCATAAATAAAAAGTTATTAGCATCCTTCCCGTTCTTCCGTTACCGTCCAGGAAGGGATGTATGGTTTCAAATTGGGCGTGGATAAGTCCTGTTTTAATAACAGTGGGGATAGTATCTTCAGCATGCATAAATGTTTCAAGTTCCCCCAGGGATGTTAGCATTTCAGCCGCCGGCGGCGGCACGAAACGGGCATTGTCCGGACGGGTGCCGCCTATCCAGTTCTGGCTCTTACGGAATTCTCCCGGATCGGAATATTGTGTTGCCCTGGCTCCTTGCATCAATTCTTTATGCAGCTCTCGCACTAACCGCAGCGACATTGGGAAGTTATCTTTTGTTACTCGCTGCATTCCATAATTGAGAGCTTTGATGTAAAGTAAAATGTCATCCACATCTGCAGGTATTTTCTCATTAACTTTTACTTCGGCTTCAATGGCATCCACCATAGTTGCCACTGTTCCTTCAATTTGGCTTGAAGAAGCGGCGTCTTTGCGCAGATACATCAGGAGGAAGAAATCAGCGTCAGGAAGAAGCTTGGTGATACCATCCAGCTTACCTAGAAGACGGGTCGCCTGGTTATCTTTTCTCAAAGTAGCCGGGCTAAAATCAAAACCATCCTTGGGGGGAAATAGATTGGGGATAAAGGCTTTGAAGCCCCCTTGTTGGGTTATAAGTTTACCTATCTCTACTTTTTTCACTTTGTAAACATCTCACTTATAAATATATACAAAGTATAGTAGTTTGTAAACATATAGTCAAGGGATATTTACAAACCTGTCAATTTGTGAGTTCGCCTTCGAAGGCTTTTTGCAAGATGGATCTTTTTAATTCGTCCAGTTCCGCCAGCTTATTCCGGTAAATGGCTTCAAGATTTTTGGTTTCCGAAGAAAGTGCATCGAATTTGGTAACGATGGCATGTTGGTCGGAGAGGGGAGGTACAGGGATCAGATAGTTCTCTATAAATTCTTTGGTAATTCTCTTATGTCCGACAGCTCCACTCATTATTCTGGCACCCTCTTCCCTGAATCGTTCACGCGAAAGGAAATAGTACAAATACTCCCTGTTTAAAGCTTCAGGTGTTCTGAATACAATATATTCACTAGAACCAAAACCGATGCCATTGTCTAACTTATCAGCTATTCCAAGTTTCCCATTTTCAAAACATGGTGTTATTTTTGCCAGGAGGACATCACCTTCAGCGAAATACGTATAACTTCCTTCAACTTCTTTTAACGTTTTTGTTTTCGTCGTATTAAGATATTTTCGGTTTATACCGAGACTCTCCATTGGGGCAAAAGAAACAGTATCAGACGGGCTAAGTTGTGAACGAGCCTCATTTTTCGGTGGTTTAATTATACATATTTCTCCTAATTTCTTAACTTCCCATTCCTCTCTCGGATTAGCAAAGATCTTCTGTAAGTACGAATCAAAAAGTTCCTGGGCGTTTTGCAGGTTCTTCCCGGTATTTTCCTTTGCTTTAGCTATGGTATTAAACGCCGTATCCAGAATTGCAACGATACGTCGCTGGGTGAGAAGGCTAGGAACAGGTTTACTTATGGCATAGACTTCATTTCGATTAATCCCTGGTTTTACACCTTTTGCCAGTTTAGTTAGATTGAGATTGCGCAAAAGGTAAAAGAGGAATTTTAAATCGTAATTAATATCATTAAATGTAACGAAATATGTAACATCTAGCGGCCAGAATCTACTTTCAGTAAGATTGATTTCCCCCGCTGAGCCCTTTCTACCAACTATGATGCTTTGTTTGTCATGATAATATTCGTCTGTTTTACCTTTTTCACCGTTTGCGCCGTAAACGGGATACTTGCCATCCGGTTTTCTTTTGGAATCTGACAATGGTTTACCATATTCAAATTTTAGAATATCCCCCAGCTTCTTTACTTCCCATTCCTTATTCATAGTAATTTCCTGATTGTGCTCAAGATTTTAGTGCTTTCCTCATCCATCTGCTTTATTTCATCTAGTATTTCTCCAGGTTCCCGCAGTGGAGTCTCATCCTGATTATTCGGGTTCTTTGGGGAAAGATCATAGGTGGTGGTGTCCACGTCCGTTACTTCTAATGACCACGAATTTTCTGAGTCGGGTTTGTTTTTTTGAAGTTCTAGAAAGTTCGTTAGATCTGATTCGTTCAGTGGGTTAGTCTTGCCCAAGTTGCGTTCCAAATTAAGTTGGTAAAACCACACCTTGTGTGTCGGTGGTCCTTTTTCTAAAAAGAGCACCACGGTTTTCACTCCAGCTCCAGCGAATACGCCTTTAGGTAAATCTAGCACGGTATGCAGGTTGCAGCTTTCCATCAGCGTTTTTCGTAGGTTAACTGAAGCATTGTCAGTATTGGAAAGAAAAGTGTTTTTAATTACGATACCGGCCTTTCCTCCCGTTTTAAGGATTTTGATGAAATGCTGGAGGAAGAGGAAGGCTGTCTCACCTGTCTTTATAGGAAAGTTATGCTGCACCTCGGCGCGTTCTTTGCCGCCGAAGGGTGGATTTGCCATGACAATATCATAGCGGTCTTTTTCTTGAATATCAGCCAGATTTTCAGTCAACGTATTGGTATGCACTATGTTCGGTGCTTCGATTCCGTGTAGAATCATGTTCATGATACCGATGATGTAGGCTAAAGACTTCTTTTCCTTACCGTAAAAGGTTCTCTTTTGGAGGGTTTCCGCTTCCTGAGTAGTCAAGTCCTTACTATTTTTCAGATGTTCAAAAGCTTCGACTAAGAAGCCTGCCGAACCTACAGCACCATCATAGACCTTGTTGCCGACAGTCGGCGCTACCACCTTGACTATTGTCTTGATAAGCGGACGGGGTGTGTAGTATTCGCCACCATTACGACCAGCGTTACCCATATTCTTAATCTTTTCTTCGTATAGGTAAGACATCTCGTGTTTTTCAGCACTGGAGCGGAAACGTAATTCATCGACATTGTTAACAACCTCGCGTAAGGTATAGCCGCTCTGAATTTTGTTTTTCAGCTCGTTAAATATCTCGCCGATTTTGTATTCGATAGTATCGGCACTTTTAGCTTCTATTTTGAATTTTCTAAGATAGGGGAAGAGCTTATCATCTACAAAATCTTTCAGGTCATCACCAGTGAGAGCCTTATGAAAGTCGATCTTACCATTGCCGTTCTTGGGTGCTGCCCAAACTTCCCATCGGAACTCTGGGTCAATAATATTTTCATACTTCTTGCCTGCCAGCTCCGCGGCCATTTGCCTGTCTTTCTCAAAATCATCTAGATATTTCAGAAACAGAATCCATGACGTTTGTTCCACATAATCCAGTTCGCTACTACAACCAGCATCTTTCCACAAAACGTCATCTATATTTTTAAAGGTTTGTTCAAACAAAATTATTACCCCTAAACAATTACCTCTTTATCATTTGGTCAAGTAGGTAAAGCCCATTTCACTGGTTTCTATTTTCCCAAAATCAAGCCTATTAAGTATTGCCATTATATGCTTATCAAAGGTATACAACAATACATAACCAATTTATAGAACACCACTGTGTAATAAGGAAGTCCTTTTTGTAATTCAAAAATCTGTGGGCTGATATCAACACATTCCCTCACCCCTCCTTAAGTGCCCACCCATGCGCTCGGTACGGACGTGTACTAAGAAGGTGCACTCTTTTTATAAGGGTATTGTGTCAAATCACACCTAACAAGGCGATATTTAGATATACTTATTTGGAGATTAGTTGTACCTTTCATACATACATAGTTATACTCTACTTAATCCGATACCTTATACTTGGAGTTTTGTTTAGAATGGCATCAATAATTCTATCAAAAACGAAATATCTTAATGGTCTCCAGTGTCCCCGATATTTATGGATTCTATGTAATGATTCTAAAAGGGTTCCGGAAACTGACCTAAATACTCAATATATCTTTGATCAAGGACATGTGGTAGGGGAATTGGCCAAGAAGTTGTTTTCCGATGGGATTAATGTGCCACAAGACAGTTTTACGGGAAATATTAACAAGACAAAAGAGTTGTTGATAGAGAGAAAACCCTTATTTGAAGCCGGTATTCTTGCCGGTAACCTATATGCAAGAATAGATGTCCTTAATCCAGTAGATGATAAATCATGGGATATCATTGAAATCAAGAGCTCGACTAACGTTAAAGACATCCATATTGACGATATGTCTTTCCAGAAATACTGCTGTGAAAAGAAAGGGCTTAAAATTAGAAAATGCTTTCTCGTATGTATCAATAACCAGTACGTAAAAGAGGGAGAGATTGATCCTGATAAATTATTCAATATGCAGGATATTACTTCTGAAGTTGAGCTGATAATTAAAAACATTCGAGAGCGGATTAACATTATGCTTGACGTTATTGAGTTGGAAAACTGCCCTAACATTAACATCGGAAAGCATTGCAGGGACCCCTATGATTGCCCAATAACTGAATGTTGGGAGTTATTACCCAATGGTAATATTTTCGACCTCTACCGGGGAGGGGCGAAACGTTTTGAACTTTTCAATGAAGGCGTACTAGCTATCAAGGACATCCCGGTAAACTACCAGCTGACTGCTGCACAGCAAATACAAAAAAATTGCGAAACTACCAACCAAACTCATATAGATAATGCTGGAATCTCTAATTTCCTTAGCACTCTGCAGTATCCATGTTACTACCTTGACTTCGAAACTTTTAGCCCTGCCGTGCCCATGTTTGATGGCACTAGGCCATACCAGCCCATTCCTTTCCAGTTCTCCTTGCATGTCGTTAGTGATGAAAAAGCTAACCCTGAACATTTCTCATTCCTGGCAAACGGTAACGATGATCCCAGACCAGTATTTCTGACAAAATTGAAGGAGAGGTTAGGTAATACTGGAAGCATTATCGTTTACAATAAGGGGTTTGAGGAAAGTATTTTAAAAGAATTGGGCATGGCGCACTCAGAACACGTTAGCTGGGTAGCTCAAATCTGTAGCCGTCTTGTTGATCTACTCGAACCTTTCCGAAAATTCCATTACTATAATCCGCTACAACAAGGAAGTGCTTCTTTGAAAAGCGTGCTGCCGGCGTTAACTGGCAAAGGCTACCAAGGATTGGATATAGCTGGCGGAATAGAAGCCAGTATTGCCTTCCTGGCTGTCACATATACAGACGTGACAGAAGAAGAAAATAAACGTGTACGGTCAGACCTAGAGAAATATTGTGCGCTGGACACTGAAGGTATGATCTGGATTGTTGACAAGTTAAAAGAATTAATTGGTTAGAATAAAGATAAAATGCATAGAGAACAAGTATTCCAGACAGCCTGTATTTTAGCTGCTATAGCAGTGCCCTTACTTGTAATCGTAGCTGATACTACATATCTTGCAAAGAGTATATTTGCACTAAGAGTAGTCGCAATTGCGGGTAATATTTTTCTTTGTGCGGCACTAATTGGTTACATTGAAATTATTTTTAATCACACAAATCAGGGTGATACTTTTCGTAATGCAGTAAAACAATTATCCGTAACTCATATATTCATATTACTCGGGATATTGTGTCTGGTGACCTTTCAGTTGACCCAAAATTGGCTACTCTTTTAAATTATGGGGATAACCAATGGTTAGACCAAGTCTAAAAACAAGAAGAATATTTCGCTTTACTATAATGCTCATTATGCGAGTAGTAGCAATATTCGCCTGTATTGTACTAACTTTTGGAGGTATTTATTGGGTGATTGGTCTATCACTATTAATATCATCATTAGCCGTATTGTTGTTTTTGGCTGCGGTAAGGCAGTTATCAGCGGCAGCAATACAGAGAACAGCCGGTATAGTACTAAATGTAAGGGCGCAAAATATTGAGCCCATAATGGAGCTTGAAATCAATGCCGAAACGTTCGCAAAAATAGTAGAATTATATACAACAACTAAAATAATGAGTCATGAAGATTTATCAATTATGGACTCGGAGTAGACCCATTAGAGCTACGTGTCTCAGTTTTCTTTAATTACTTGGTAAGGGAAGTCCTACCTCCACTTATCTTCGTAATGATTACGCTCAATCTGAAGGTAGAAAATTGGCGTTAATTTGGCGTTAAATTGTTTGGGACGGGTTGTTACAAAACATTACTCTAGCTTTAAAATTGGGTTTAACCGAAAAACACAACCGTTCTAATTCGTACGTAAAACCACTAGTTGAAAGTTTAGCTTAGAATTAGAAGTCCGCTGCTTCTGCCACTGAGTTATATGTTTTAAGGTATTAATCTTAATAGCATTGGTATACCGTCTAACTCTGTACAAAAAATGCTCTACTGAACTTGGAAAAGGTTTTCTAGTATGACGTGGGGATTTACTTTTACTACCAGTAGTGTAGCGAAAAAGCTTGTTGTATTAAAATAGAGTTTATTTATTTAATCAAAACTCAGAAGAGGTACTTTCTTGTACCTAGTAACGGGACGTTCACGCCATACAGTTCTTTCGCGTTGTACATCCACAATTTTAGTACCCGGAGTTATTGTGTAATTCCAGGTCCAATCTTCACCAGTGTTTATGTCGGCTACTCCACGCGCAGTGTCTGTTTGACCGGGCTCAATATAAAGCCGCACATTGTCAGTTAAAGTTCTATTTAATGTGTTAATAGTGAAAGCAACAGCATAGTTACCTGGAACCGTATCGGTGTTTTTTATTGACACATTGGCTTGCGCATATACTCCAACCGAAAAGTTTATATTAGTTTCCGCATATGCGTTAGTCATATCATAATTTAGGATTTGCTCTACTTTATCCCAATAGGTCTCCTTTTCCTGATATCTCTCCATTATCGTATAGGGCTCTGTTTTTAGGGGTACAGTAAATGCAGCTATTATCGCGAGGATAATTATTATCAAAAGTACTTTCATTAGCTTTACGTGCCCTATACTATTTTTCCCCTGCCGAAAACCAAGTACCACGGAAGCGTATCATCTGGAAAGAAAGTAGTATAGAGTTTCCTCCCTATTATTAGCCTAATAAGACCACAACCAGTACCGGTTCAAGGATCCTCTATTAGCTTCTTTTGACTCGAGTATATTCTTAAGTGAAAACCCTGTCAATTACATACTCTGCTATTGGTACTTGCTACTAATTTGCGCCTAAAGGATTAAGACTATAAATATATTGGCTAAAATTTGGCTAAAATGGTTTTCAGAGTAAAAGTTAAAAAGTAGTTTTCAAAGCTGAATTACAGTTAGGCACAATACCATAAAATAGCTTCAATTCCTATGTAATACATACTGAACGCACAATTTACACGCAGGGGGTCACTGGTTCGAGTCCAGTATCGCCCACCACTAATTTGAAGCTATAAAAGCCCTTATGCTGGTTATCGCATAGGGGCTTTTCTCATGGATGGCACTAATTTGGCACTAATCAGATTTAGTAATGTGAACAAGAAAATTACGCAATTCAAATTTGACATTACGAGCAGGTAGAAATAAAATGCAGTGACACTGAGACAAAGTATAGGAGAAATAGTATGGTCGAAAATGCTAAACTAAAAGTGAAGTATATCTTCTGTAATAAGTGTAGAGGCGAAACTGAACATACTTTAAATGGAGAGCACTATCGAGATTATCCAAATTATATAAACCGAAATATAATCGGAATCGTGGAAAGAATGGGTTATAGGTTTTGGATTTGTTCAGGATGTAAAACAGGAACTTTAGAGGAGTACTATATTTTTGACATTCTTGAGGAAGAATCTATTAAAGATGAAAATATGTGGGATATCACATACCATCCCGCAAGGAACGAATTTCAAATAAGCTTAAAAGAATTCAAACAATTAACGGTCAATCTAACTAAGATTTATAGAGAAACACTCGGTGCGTACAACAACAATTTGACGGTTTTATGTGCTCTAGGTATACGTTCTTTACTTGAAGGAATATGTGCGGATAAGGAAATAGTTGGGAAAAACCTTAGAGAAAAAATCGATAATATGAATACCATTCTTCCGCAAAATATTGTATCGAATTTACACAGCATTAGGTTCATTGGAAATGAAGCAGCTCATAAGTTATCTTCACCAAGTACGAATGACCTTAAATTAGCTGTAGAACTATGCGAAGACCTCCTAAATTTCACTTACGAATTAGATTATAAAGCAAAAAGTCTAAACGAATCTAGAAATATCGGAAAAAAGAAAGTTAAGAAAATAAAAGCTGTTAAAACTTCTCAATAAGTGTAACCATTACGTAATGGATTCCGTTCGGATAACAATATCATCAAACTTATTAGCGGCGGCCTGTTGCAATCCGGGGGCTACATGGCTGTATGTATCAAGGGTTATTTGAATAGAGCCATGACCTAGTCTTTCCTGCACTATTTTCGGGTGTACTCCTTGCTTGAGTAATAGTGAAGCGTGGGTATGCCGAGCATCGTGTAAGCGTATGCCATGCAAACCACAACGCCTTACTAGCTTAATCCACGCATGAGTAACACTATTCGGTAATAGCGGTGAACCGTCATAGTGGCTGAATACCAAATCATCTTTCGAGAGAGGCGGATAATCCAGCGAATGCCTAAGCTCGTCTTGCTTCGTTCGATGTTCTGCCAGGATTATTGCGGTACTGAGTGAGAGAGCAATCAGTCTCCGGCTATTTGAAGGCTTCGATGAAGGATTAGCTGCCCAAATAATGCACCTTGGCCCATATTCGGCTGAGGGCCCCACCATTGAGAGATTCCACGGTTTTATCAGGGAGAAGGGGTATCGATTAAGAGGAAAGCATCACCAGATATACCTGACCGACCCGCAGAGAGCGGCAGCGGAAAAAATGAAGACCGTAATCAGGCAGCCGGTGGATAAATAGGGTCACGCTTCTTCTTGTTTAACCGGGGCGGTTAGGGGGGGTCATTGAATTCTTTCAGAAAAACATCCGGAATTTTGGTAGGTTCTTCAAACTTTAATTCGACGAATCCTTCTCCGATTTGGTCCATATAGCCTGCTATCTGAGATTCAAGCTCAGGATTACCCATGTACAATCTTTTCAGTGCAGTTTCTAAATCAGAGATTTGCTGGCTGCTTTCTTTCTCCAGATCGGATAAATCAAGATCGATGCCGAACATGCACTTGACTCTTCTTAATATGTCATACATCGCCCTCTTGTCACTGGAAACTGTCAGCGGTATTTGATAGCTGGGCGTCCGCGCACTCATCCTGACCGATTCGATACCGCGTTGCTTACTATAATGATTGATGACCATACCGAGTGTGGCGTTCCGGTGGTAATTCGAAAATGAAAGTGCATACTTATTGAGTTCGGCTTGCATCTGCTGCAGGCTATAGGTGCAGCCGACCCGTCTTTCTCTATCGAAGGGAACCTCGCCGCCGACACCGGCCGGCACGATGATTCTTTTTACACCCAGCTCTTTGGCGCCATCCAGCAGGGTGTTTACATAGACATCTTCGTGCTGATTAGGTTCGGTACCAATGAAGATAATAAGCCTCTGGCCACTGATTTCGGTGTAATGAAAATCATTAATCGGCTCTTCCTGGTAGTCTTCCTCATATCCCTCGACATACTTGACCGGAGGTCTGAACATAAAGGAGCTGCCCGGTAGCTGGAAAAGGTAAAAAT
>SDBU01007187.1_pt1 | contig 12880 bp, 13 predicted proteins | sample 2277071 | NCBI WGS metagenome assembly SDBU01 (sample SAMN10397929, study PRJNA504765) | marine sediment metagenome | isolation source: marine sediment core GS08_GC12, 126 cmbsf | place: Arctic Ocean: Gakkel Ridge, Loki's castle | collected 2008 | reverse complement strand
CCCACCGAGATAATCAGAGTTGTAGACATATTGCAGCCTTACACCAAAGTCGTCGCCATTGCCCAGCGCCTCTATTACACTATCTCCTAAGTAACCAACAACAATGGCGATGTCACTAACTCCCGCGGCTGCCAATGCCTCAATAGGGTACCTTATTAGTTGTTCTTTACCATTCACTGGCAGCAGAACCTTTGGACGGATGGCAGTCAGAAAGCCCAAGCGGTCACCATCGCCAGCAGCTAAGATAATACCTTTACTAACTCTCTGGTTGAGCCCCATGAAATCTTGCTCCCTTAAAATAAAGATTCGAGTACCGTGATTTATCAGGTAAGAGTTCGCTTTTGGGTAACTTCAACAAGTAGTGGTAATCAAAAGAATACTCAGAAGGAGGCAGCTTGTCAACTGGGCAGAGCAGGAGTTTTGTCGAATAATTACCATCGGATTTACCGACTTGATGCTAATTGCACCTTCCATCGAATTGTTTAATTGATACCCAGTCTAGTTCAAAAGGCGGCTACTCCATTTAGCTTTGACCTGCCAGGTGAACTATAATAGTGAGGTGTTGGAGACCTATCTGGAAGTTCGGTCAAAGGCTGAGCTTGTTTGAGAGGAAGCGAGAAGAGGAAAGTCGAGGTTCTGGCTCCAGGCACGGTGCCTGATATTAAACCTGGAGACAACCTAGGGGGCAGTATTGTTCGTTTTGAAGGCATAGTAGGCCGAGGAGGTGCCGCCATGCCTTACACGGGGGTTGACAAGGGTATAATCTTGGCTTACTATTTTCTATATCTGCAGCACCAGCAGCTATTCCGTAACCTAATACCAACAGAATACTTTGGAGAACTTCTTGCTATCCGGATAGAAGCTTGATGAGTACTTTGGGGGACCAGCTTGATGGAAACGAAAGGATTTAGAGACCGCTACCGGCGTGAAGGCCAGCCAGAATCTTCCAAATTCAATCGGCCTCCCATTTTTGTCGGCTACACGTATGACCCGGAAGATGCATACCAGGCACGGGACGAAAACCGCCTTCTGGCTATCCGTCTGGAAACGAACCGCTCTTGCAACCTGCGGTGCCGGTACTGCTACGCGGAGGGTGGAGAGCAACTGGAAAACGAGTTAAGCACCGAGACCCTAGCCGATGTTATCCGTCAGGCGAAGGAGCTGGGTGTGCATTCCGTAGTGGTGATAGGAGGTGGCGAACCCGCAATCCACCCGGAATTTCGAGAACTGATTTCCTTCATCCATTCCCTGAATATTATCCCCATGCTCTTCACCAATACGATAACAATGAGTAAAGGGCTGGCCAGATTCCTGTACGAAAACAATGCCTCAGTGATGGGCAAGCTGGATTCCCTGCGTCCCGAACTGCAGGACTTTCTGGCAGGACGCAGCGGGGCTTTTATTCGTATTCGTAAAGGCCTCAACAACCTCATTGAAGCCGGCTTCACACAGGTGGAAGACCCCCACAGACTTAGGTTGGGCGTATCCTGCGTGACCAACCGTCTGAATTTGGGAGAGATAGAGCAGATATGGCACTTCTGCCGCCAGCAAAACATCTTTCCCAATTTGGAGGTGCTGACGCCCACCGGCAGGGCCAGGCAGCAGCTGCCCGATTGCTTTATTATAGAAGAGGAAATAAAAAGCTACAAGCTCAGGCTCCTGGAGATCGATAGAAGCGGTTACGGCTACGAATGGCTGCCGTATACCCCGCTTCCCGGCAGTGGCTGTCTACAGCACTTATACAGTCTTTATGTGACCATAGAAGGTAACGTAAGACCTTGCGCTCCCACCAAGTTCGATGAGAATCCCGCCCTGCAACATCGTGGAATCTATCCTCACAACATTCTGCGGCGCCCTCTGCGGGAAATCTACGGAGACCCCCTATTCCAGTATGTTAGGAACATCGACCGATACCTGGACGGAAAGTGCCGTAGTTGTGAGCATCTGAATGAGTGCATTGGGTGCCGGGGATACGCCTATAGTGTCGGAGTCAATGAGGGTAAGGACCCGTATGCCGCCCTACGCAGCGGGTGTCTTCAGTGCTTCAAATAGAAGGGGGGTTCTTGAACAAGATTGAGCTGGTGACAAAAGATGAACTAGAAGGCAGACTCCAGGCGTGTCTCGAGCAGCGACAGATGCCAGATTACTTCCTATACCTTGGCAATTCGGGAGTCAGGAACTGGCTTATCCTCAGCGATTCGGAAGAGTTCCCGGTTGCTTCCCGGCTGACGGACCTTCTCAGGCAAAGTCTCCCGTCTATAACTGAGCATCTTTCGGGCAGATTCGAGATGGTCAGCATAGGCGTTGGCAGCGGACAGAAGGAGCGGATGCTGCTGGAAGTCCTCGTGCCGCGGGGTATGCCCACCTACTACGCGGTGGATGTCAGTAGCGAAATGGTGGATGAAGCTCTGAATACCGTAGCCGACATAAATGTGGATAAGACCGGCGTGGTGGCCTTTCTGGAAGACCTGGCATCGTTACGGCAGTTATGGAGTCCGCCGGTCCTTTTGTGCCTGCTGGGTAACAACTTCTGTAACTACGAGCCAGACTATCTCCTGGAAAACGTGTATGGTCAGATGAGAAGCGATGACCTGTTTCTTTTTGACTGCCACCTGTTTCCTGGTCAGCGACAAGGGGAGGAGTGGGGACAGGAGCAAGTGGAGCGGATATACCGCTCGCAATTAAATGTGCGCTTCAACATCGACCCTCTTGTTCAGCGGGGGCTGGACCCGGAGAATTGCATTTTTCATCTGGACCTTCTGCCGGTGGAGACTAACTTGGGCAGCGTATATAGAACCACCAAATGGTTGGAAATCCTGAAGGACACAACAGTATCGTGTGGGCCAAATAAGGTTTTTCTGAAGGCGGGTGATACCATTAGCCTTGGCTTCACGTACAAGTACACCCGCCCTCAGGTGCGGAGCTATCTGCAACGGCACGGCTTCCAGGAAACGGAGCTTTTCTTGAGCTCCGGTGAACACAACCTTCTGGCCCTTGTCCGGAAGCGACCAGCGTCGAGGAGGGTAAAACACGGTGCCTGAAGTTTCAGACGCTAACCTAGCTTATGGCTGCGAAGAACTCGGCAGGCTTACCCGGGTGATCATGCATAGGCCTGCCAGCGAACTGGAACTCATCACTCCTGGGAATCACCGGCAATGGTTATTTGATCAAGTTCCTGATATAGGTCAGTTCGTTGAGGAGCATGACCGTTATCGGCAGCTTCTGGTGTCTCACGGAGTTGAGGTTCTCGAGCTCTCCAACCACGTGAATGACCACCATGAGGTGATGGCCCATATGCCAAACCTGACTTATCTGCACGACGTTGCTGTCATTTGCCGCAAGGGGGCCATCCTCTCATCCATGGCCTGGCCAGGCAGGAAAGGCGAGGATGAGGTGGTGCGTGAGGCCCTGACAAACTTGGATATCCCCATCTTCATTGACTTCGGTGACGCCGAAGACGCCTTTGAAGGCTGCCTATTGCTGTCCCCGGACACCGTGCTAGTCGCAGAAACAGAGCGACATAGCCGCACAACCATTGACAAGTTTGTCCGGAAGGCCCTGGCAGTATTCCGGGAGGTAATCTATGTCGACATCCCTAAGGCTCGGCGATATATGCACCCGGACACTATCTACAACCGGGTGAGCCAGCATCTGGCCATTACCTATCTGCCGGCTTTCAAGAATAGCTACCTGTTGAGCAGCAAAGGTGTTGACAAGATAGACTTTGCCGAACACATGCAGCGGAAAGGGGTGGAACTCATCAATATCTCTGACTCAGAGCAAATGAGGTTAGCCTGTAGTTTCGTGCCTCTCCAGCCTGGAGTTATTTTCCACTATGACACGGCTTTAGACAGGGAGACCCAGATTCTCCTGGCCAGGAAGGGAGTGGAGGTCATCTTCTTTCACCCTGAGGCCCTCTTGGCTGGCGGAGGCAGCCTGAGATGCATAACCTTGAGACTGCGGAGAGAGCCGCTACCGTAGTGGGCTATTATTATCAGCTTTTTTCGTTAACTAGTCGCTCAGCTTTGTGGTGAGCCGCGGAGGACTCGAACCTCCAACCGGCTGATTAAGAGATTGCCAAGAGACAAGCTACCAAGTGCTTTCTAGACCGACCGCTTGCCTCCTTTCCTCGTGGTGATTATAGTCTAAGTTGTATTGGATTTCAAAGGCTTATAAATCTGTGGAATCCTCTAGACAATCTCCAAGGTCAATCATATGGAGACACCCTGATTAAAAGTCATGGAGTGTTAGTTTAGGCACGAAAGGAGGTGAAAATAGTATTTTCGACACCCTGATTCTTTTCAAACATCCCCGACAGGGACGGTCTTCCAGCTATGGTAGGCCGTGCAGGTCTCGAACCTGTGACACCCTGATTAAAAGTCAGGTTGTTAAATTTAGTAATTTTGGCCACTTTCTGAAGCTGGAATCGGCCCCAAAAGTATTCAGTTTTTAAACAATCAGGTTGACAACCTGTCTACAAATACTCGAGGCCCTGAATTCTCAGGGCTGTCATAATATTAGCCACTATTTACTGCTTTCTATCAAGGGAATAGATATGCCTCTGTATTTTCGCTGTTACCGCTACCCTATTGAACAAAACATCACATTGTACAGTGCAGGACCGCAATCATTATTTCCTACACTCGTTGGGAGAAGTGAATGAAGCCCGGGGCTTGGAGGACAGTGATCACTAGCGAATAAAATGGCAAGCGCGTACACTGTTTCAGCAGCCAAAGCCCTGCCCTTTTTGGTTGTTAATGTTGCTTGAGAGCATCCTTTGGCTTGGCTTTCGCCTTCCTTTTCTCCCGCGACAAGACTACGCCGAAGAGAAAGGCGAGCACCCCGCCGACAAAGAGAAAACCCAGGATAAGGAGTTGCAGGCTGCCAACGAAGCTGCAGGCGATGGGTATAACAAACAGAATGAATATACCCATGACCAGACTGAAGACCGCGGTAAAGGCTCCCCCGAGGCGTAGTAGACTGATGTTGGTTATGGTATCTTGCCTAATCATGGCTCAACCCTCCTTCTTTCACCTAAGCTTGACCCTTTTGAAAGCTCATCTCTCTTCGCTCCGGTAGCTTGCTCTCCTCCTCCCAGGGGGGGACCAAATAGACTATTACGGTGAGAATCACGAACGGCAGTAGCATGAGCCCGGTAGCCACCAGGATCCCACCTTCCCCTAATAGTGATGGGCTGTAGCTGGTGAAACCCCTCAGGCTTTTGGATATCAGCTGTCCCCCTATCACCACGTTCCAGCGCATAGCCAAGACGCCAATGAGAATCAGGGTGGCAGAGAGAAACCTTAACGATGTCTTGATTTGCTCTTTGAACTTAGTTATTTCAACGCTTCCCAGAATAATGAGCGGGAGCAGGGAACCCAAGACAAACTGGATACCAAAATAGGTGACAGCTATTTTCTGGGTTATTAGCTGGGAAATGATTTCCCAGCTCTCTTCAGACTCGTATAGCATACTGAGGATTTCCAGGCCTTCTAAAGCTAAAGATAGTGTTAGAAAGCCTCCCAGCCACAGAGTCAGGGAATGCAGGCAATCATAGTCCGGGGGTGTTTTTCTGATTTTCATTGCGAGAGTGTACAGTACAATTAGCAGTGCTATTCCAGAAACTATAGCTGATAGCAGAAAGATAATGGGCATCAACGGAGTAGACCACCAAGCGTTGGATTTAATTGCTCCAAATATAAAGCCGACATAACCATGCAATAAACAAGCAGCGGGGATTCCAATGATGGACATTAGTCTAATAAGCTTCCTGTCGGTGGCCAGGGATTTTTCCGATATGTCATAGACTCCTAATGACAAAGCTGAGTAAATGGTTTTCTTAATGCCTTCACTGGACCCGGCATACCTGACTATTGCTGGTCTGAATACGAGCCAGACTTCGGCAATGACTAGAAGCAGATACAGAAACCATATGTAACCGAAGCCTGACATAGCGGAGATGAGATTTGGTCTGAGAAACATTTCCATGGCCCTTTCCGGCCGGCCCAGGTGGATAATCAAGGGCAGCGGGGAAACCAAAAGGAAAGCCAGTGCGGTAACCAGGGAAAATTGGGCAATGGGCTTAAGCCTGGCTAGCCCAAACACATGATAGAGTGATGACACTATGAAGGCGCCAGCCACCAGCCCCGTAATGTAGGGATAGATAACAATGAGCAAGTCCCACTCTATCATAGCTTCATTAGGATATACGAACTCTGCCATAGCCTAGCGCACTCCCTTTTCTAATCCGATGTAATATACCATTGGCTCAGTTCCCAGGTCCGGTTTAAGGATACCCATCGCTTCTTCCCTGAGCATCTGGCTTACCGGACTTTCAGGGTCTCTTATATCCCCAAAAACCCTTGCCCCCACCGGACATACTTCCACACAAGCGGGAAGTAATCCCTTGGTTATCCGGTGATAACACCAGGTGCATTTATCTGCGACCTCTAGTCTAGGGTCGAGGAACCTGGCTCCATAGGGGCATGCCTGTATGCAATATCTACACCCAATACAAGCCTTCCTATCAACGAGGACAACGCCTTCACTGGTGGAGTAAGTGGCTCCTACCGGACAAACTTGGACACACGGGGGCGACTGACAGTGATTGCAGAGTTTGGGGACAAAAAAGCTCTTTCTGATATTCAGGTTTTTGTATTTGGTATTTATATAATCAGCAGTAAATCCATCTATCCCGGCGTTAGGAGAGTCTACAAAAATCTCTTCACTTTCACTGACCACATATCTTTCTACCCAGGTCCGGTTGCATTCTGGCTCGAAAGGAACATCATTTTCCATTTTACAGGCGTTTACGCACCTGCCACAGCCGATACACTTCCTGATGTCAACGATAAACCTCCAGTAGTGTTCCTTCAAATCGGATTTATCTAATTTCACCTGCTGAGCCGCATCTGGTGAGATAAGACCTCGCAGCAGGGTTGGCATATTACTGGGAATAATGATTCCTCCCAGCAAACCTATTCCTCCGGTTTTTATGAAATCACGGCGAGAAATCTTCATTCTTATATCCTACTTACTCTTGTGGCAATTCAAGCAGGTATCTTGACTACGCCCCTCGTGGCCTTGGGGGAAGGGCTTAATTCCCCCGGCTTTGTGGCACAAAAGGCAGTCGGTACGTCCCTCCAAGATGTGAGGAATCTGGGGCAATGCCCCAGACCGTGGGTCATGCGGATTATGGCAGGTTACGCATGCTGATTGCCCTCCATGTTCCTCAAGGTCCACTTGCGGAAAGCCCCTTGGCCGGCTGAGAAGTCGGTCATGGCACAGTCCGCAGAACTCTCTTGAAGTATCCATGACAAGGCTTGCCTTTCCCTCAATATGAGCATTTCCCGGCCCGTGGCAACTCTCACAACTTACAGTACTATGCCTCGATTTTTGCCAGACACCATGCTTGTCCTGGTGGCATTCGTTGCAAAGAAGCGGTTCAGCATATTGCATTGGCTGATTTACCCATTCTTCGGCATTATTCCCTCCACGATAAAAACCATAGGGTTCCAGAGCCGCTGGAGTGGGCAACACCCTGGGTAAAACGAAAACGATTACAAGAACAGCCAATAATAATGCCCCGGCCCTGACCAAATGCTTCATTGTTTAGTCCTTATTACCCCTCTCTATGTACCGGTTACTGCTTAGTTTTGTGGCAGCTCAAGCATACCTCGTTGGTGCGTCCGCTATGCTCCGCCGGGATTGCCGGTGCCTCCCCAACTCCGGCCTGGTGGCAGGCCAAACAGGCCAGGCGACCCTCCAGGCTGTGTGGGATTTGGGGAGGAGCCACTGGCACCGGCGCAGTTGGAGATACCTTCTCAGAGGTTGGCGTCTCTATTGGTAATGGCGTTGGAGAGGGCACTTCAACTCTCAAACTAGAAAGATAGGAGGCAATATCTCTAACCTGTTCCGGCGTAAGGACATCATGGTAGGCCGGCATGGTAGCGCCAGGAAGAACTGACTTGGGATAAGTAGTAAAGGCCTCAAGGAAGTTTATTTCACGATCCTTTTTGGATACAGGTTTAGTTTTCCACTCAAAGCTCACTGTTCTCTCCAGTACCTCGCTATTGGCGGCTTTACTTATCCAAATGAACTTTCATCACTGGCTTACGTCCACCTACCGCTGGCCTGGCTTCGGGATATTAGATAGGGCATTAACGATATCCACCGTCAATGGGATGATGGTGCTATTCCTCTCACCCGCCATCTCAACCAGGGTTTGCAGGTAGCGCAGCTGCAATGCTGCTGGCTGACTTTGGATAATCTCAGCCGCTTCAGCCAAGGCATCAGCAGCCTGACGCTCACCCTGGGCATGGATTACCTTGGCTCGCTTTTCTCGTTCCGCTTCAGCTTGCTTGGCCATAGCCCGCTGCATCACCTCGGGAAGGAGAACATCCTTGACCTCCACCAGCGTTGCCCTGACCCCCCAGGGCTCCTCACTTTGCTCGTCGATAATCTCCCGCAACCGCAGGTTTATCTGGTCACGATGGGCGAGCAGCTCATCCAGCTCTGACTGCCCGAGAACGCTTCTGAGGGTAGTTAGGGCGAGCTGGATGATAGCTTGTCGGTACCCCTCAACATTAATCACCGCCTTCACCGGGTCAATCACCATGAAGTAGACTACGGCATCCACCTTGACGGTGACATTGTCCTTGGTTATCAGCTCTTGAGGTTCCAAGACAAAGGGCGCAATACGAAGGCTAACCTTGGTCATGCGGTCAACAAAGGGAATGATCAAGTTAAGGCCGGGCTTTCTCGTCCTGACCAATCGTCCGAAGCGAAGCACCACCCCCCGCTCGTACTGCTTCACAATCTTGACCGTATAGGCTAATAGCACTAACACCGCCACAACGATAAGAAAAATAGTCCAGCCATTCATCTTCTGAGTCCTCCTTTTTATCTAGCGATTCTTGGGTCCATCACTTGGCTACTCTCATAGACCCCTCCGTCAGGCAGCTTGTTAATGAGCTATTGACTGGCACTCCTTGAGCCGATAACTTTTTTCACCCGCACCAGCAGGTCACGGATGTCAAAAGGCTTCTGAATATAGTCGTCCGGCCGGAACTGCTCTATTAAGGACGCATCGGGAGGCTCCACCGAGACCACAATTACCGGTATGCGATGCAACGGCTCGGTCAACCTGAGGAGACTCAGAATGCCCCAGCCATTGAAGTCCGGGAGCCTGAGATCCAAGAGGATAAGGTCTACTCTTGCCTCACGCAGTATTCTAATGCAGTCAAGACCAGTAGCTGCTTCAACAACCCGAGTGCCTTTACCTTCTAAGTTTTGCCTGAGCAGCTTGCTTATTGCCTGGTCGTCATCAACAACCAAAATTGAAATCCAATCTGCATGGTGAACTTTTGTTGGCACGTCTTGTTGCGCCCCCTTTGCTTTTGAATTCTACTCGCTTGGGAATGAAAAAGGCATGAAAATTGGGGGGTAGAAAGTGAAAAATCTGTGAAACATCCGGAAAATCGGCAACAAGAAAGGCACCCCTTACCAGAGGTGCCTTACCGCAGCGGTACTGAGGTGAATCTTTTCACGCAGGACTGACAAAGATATAGCCAATCCCGGGTTTAGAAAGGATATATTTGGGGTGGTGCGAGTCCTCCTCTATTTTTTGGCGCAGATGACGAATATAGGCTCTGAGGTATTCTAGTTCATCATGATATTCGGCTCCCCACACTCTAGTTAATAACTCCCGATGCAGCATCACCCGTCCGGCATTGCTCACTAACTGGCATAAGAGCTTATACTCGGTGAGTGTCAGTGCTACCTCGCGGTCCCGCACCGTTACTCTACGTTGTGCGAAGTCAACGCGAACATTGGCACAGGTAAAGACGGGAGGGAATTTACTCTCTTCCGTAGACTTGGCGCGACGAAGTACCGCTTCTACCCTGGCCAGTAGCTCTTGAACACTAAAGGGCTTGGTCAGGTAGTCATCAGCTCCTAATTTTAGCCCTCTTACCTTGTCTACATCCTCCACCTTGGCGGTGAGCATGATGATTGGTGTCGCCGAAAACTCTCTGATGCGCTGGCAAAGCTCGTAGCCATCTATCCCCGGCAACATGATATCCAAGATAATCAGGTCCGGCATCTCCGCATCAATAAGTGCAAGGCCTGAGCGGGCGTCCATGGCGACGAGAATCCTGTAGCCCACCGACTCAAGATTGGCCCGCACCAATCTGAGTAGCTGAGGATCATCATCAACCAGTAGAATCGTGGTTTTTTCAGTCATCTGCCGCTCTTCACTGCTCCTTGTTTGCTACGTTCCTCTTGGTGCAGGGGTAAGCTGAAATAGAACTTACTCCCCTTACCGACCGTGCTCTCCAGCCAGACCTCACCGCCGTGAGCCTCAACGTGGCCTTTAGTAATAGAGAGGCCCAGTCCACTGCCAACGGTGCTACGGGTCAGAGGGTTATTCACCCGATAGAAGCGCTCGAAGACCTTACTTTGGTGTTCTGGGAGAATACCGGGCCCATTGTCGCTGACACTGACCAGCACTTTACCCTCTTTGACCTCACCAGTGATGGCAATCTCACTGTCCTCCGGTGAGTATTTAATCGCGTTTTCCACCAGGTTGCGTAATACCTGCTCTAAACAGCGAACATCAGCCTCGACCACAGGGAAAGATGGGGCAAACTCCAGAGTGAACTTATGTTTCTTTACTCTCAATGTTGTATCTTCCACAACCTTACGGGCAAGTCGGGGTAGCAGTACCGGCTCCTTTTCCAACTTGAGGGCGCCTGCTTCCAATTTGGCTGACTGCAGGAGCTTGTCAATCAGGTCGCGCAATTCGTCGGTCTTCTCATCGATAATTTGGAGGAACTCTCGCTGGGTTTCCACATCCCAGGAGGCATCTTGGCGAAGCAGCGAGGTAGAATAGCCCTTGATGAGAGTAAGTGGGGTCCGTAGCTCATGGGAGACTGAGGAGATAAACTCAGACCTGAGTCGGTCGGCCTCGTGTAAGGCTTGTGCCTCCTCTGCTTCCTTAGTCAGTTGAGCCCTCTCAATAGCAATAGCGATATCATCAACTATGGCCTGGAGGAGACGATGGTCCGACTCTGAAAAGGCTTTAGCATCTTTGAAGCTCACTAGAATAAGACTGCCGATATGTTGGTTTTGGTGAAGCACCTCGGCAAAGATAGAGCTTCGAGCTCTTGGGCGTAAAGCCTTGGACTGAAGTAGGGCAGCAACTACCTCGTTGACCATATCTTTTCGCTCCTCGTCTGCCGGCTCTGAAATCGAGCCTGAGGTTGATTCACCACTGGGGACAAATACGAACTGAGAAAGAGCCTCTTTGTCTAACCCAACAGCACATTGTACCAATAGACCACCATGGTCCGTACTCTGGAGTAGTAATACTCCACCATCTGCGCCTGAGATAATCTCTACTGCTTTAGCTACCACCGCATCAAGAAGGCGGGATAGGTCAGGGGTAGAGGTCAGTATCTCAGACACTGAAAGCATGGAGGAGAGTTCCTTTGTCCTCTGCTCCAGTTCACCATAGGAGGCCTTCAGTTTTACCCTCATGTCATCAAAGGTCTGGGCTAATATGCCAACCTCATCTTTCCCTGAGGCAGGAACCGGGCTGAATAAGTCCCCCTCAGCTATCCTTTGGGAAGCGGAGGTAAGCATCCTGATACGGCTACCGACATCTCGCGTGGTTATTACCACGAACAGGAGGGCAATGGTAACTAACCCAACCCCGAAGAGAAGCAGGTTCTGGAGCAATTCGCGAGCTGGAGCGAGTGCTTCTTTTTCTGACTGCCGGACGACAACTCCCCAGCGAGCTTGAGACAGGGGTACGAAGGCCAATACATCCTTCCTCTCCACCTTTTGCTCAGGTTCATGACATGTATGACACACCCCACGGGTTGGCTTTCCGGCACTAATCAGTGCCGCAAACCGACCGCTGTGGTCACTCTTCTCAAAAGGTGCCAGCTTAGGCCCAGGCTCGGTTCTGGTGACGACAGTACCATTTTGGTCTACAATCTCAACATAGCCCGTCTGCCCCAATCTTATGGGCTGGACAAAGCCGCCGATACTTGATTGAGCAAGGTCGATGGCTATCACCAGCACGCCTTTGCCCTCTTCCCACCCCTCTCTAGTAGGGCTAACAAGAAAAATCACCGGGACATTAGTTACCGGTGCTGAAACAAGCCCCGAGATGCCAGCCTCACCTCTTCTTATGGCCTGGCCAATGCTAGGATAAGAAGAGAGATTAATACCGGTTATCCCTGGAGTTCCTGCCTTGCTCCAGATAACCTGCCCTTCTTGGTTGAGGAGGTAGACACCATGAGTATGAATTGACAACCGGGAATATGTATCCTCAAGTGCTGCTATCTTAGATTTCAGGTTGTCTTTTGTTCCGTCACCTTCTATCGTCTGGGCAGTATTTTTCAGCTCGGTAAGAGCACGCCCCAACGCTTCGTCTAGATAGTCTGCTACCAGGCGGGCGGTAGTCAGTCGGTCCTGAAGCATTGTTTCGGTGGCTCGGTTTACCGCTCTCATGCCCAGGGAGCTAAATACGCCAACCCCGAACACTAGCCCCAGCGTGGTCAGGAGAGTGATCTTTTTCCCCAGGGTTAGGTTAGTCAGCAATTTCACCGGTGAGGCCTTCTTCAGATAGTTATATTAACCAGGCAAAGTGCGATAGATTTAGTCTATGTATCCATACTGACTAGTCCCTTGCGGATGGCGTATTTCATGAGTTCTGTGCGACTGTGTATATCCAGCTTTCCCATTATCTTTGCCCGGTGGCCTAGAACTGTCTTTAAGCTGAGAAATAGCATATTGGCGGTTTCCCGACTGGCGTGGCCCTCAGCGATCAGCTTAAGTATCTCCCGCTCTCTTGCCGTTAGCTGGTCATAGG
>SDBU01007186.1_pt1 | contig 12882 bp, 11 predicted proteins | sample 2277071 | NCBI WGS metagenome assembly SDBU01 (sample SAMN10397929, study PRJNA504765) | marine sediment metagenome | isolation source: marine sediment core GS08_GC12, 126 cmbsf | place: Arctic Ocean: Gakkel Ridge, Loki's castle | collected 2008 | reverse complement strand
ATAATGAATACTTCAATTATTCTTCCTCATGAGATCACCTATGAATTCTCAAACGCGAAAGCTTTAAAGAACGCAAATTCTAGGGAAGTATTAAAAACAGCGAATAAATTGATAAAAAAATCAGAAAGGAAATTTTTCTTCATTGCAACCCTTTTGAAAGAGGCATCCGAAGAAACACATAAAGATACCGCCGAAATTTTCATGGGTATTAAAGAATTAAGGGATAAAAAAATATTAAAACCAATGGAAATTGCTACAATTGTTACACAACCAATATCTCAACAAGAAATTGACCTATTAACTCAGAAAATCTCAGGATTAGTTAGTAATTTAACTCAAGAAGAAAAGCAGAAATTATTAAATGATCTCGCTCAATTGGGACCTGTTCAAAGAGAAGCATATTTAGTTAGTTTAACAGAACAAAGAGAGATTATCTCAGCCCCAATTGAAGAAAATCCAGGAGCTGCTGTAATGGGTAGTTTAAAAGGAGCAAAAAAGGAGATAACTAATTTAAAAAAGATTGCAAAACAGGCGAGGAAAGATAAAGATTACAAGAAAACTCTTAATGTTTATCAAAATGCCACTAAAATAGCTTCAAATTGGGAATTATCTGGAGAGTTAGAACAATTGAATGAATATACTCGATTAATAAAAATTGAAGATCTTGAAATTAAAATGAAATCTCTTGAACATGAAGCAAGGTTAGCTGTAAAAGAAGAAAATTACAATGAGGCAGCACAAAAATATAAAATGTCCTCGAAGATTGCATCTGAAATTTTTAAATTAGGTGGAGCTGATATGACAAAAGAAGTGAAAAGACTTTCAAACAAATCGAAAGAATATGAAAAATTAATCTAATTTTTTTTTTTCAACGGATTTTTTTTTCTTTTTAATTAGAAGAGGAAATTTAAATCCGAATAACTTATTTATCAATATAAGATTAAATTTCGTTAGAGGAGTACTCCATTAGATTTGATTTTTTTAAGACTTTTATAAATGGACTCATTGAAGAATATTAAATAAATCCAGGGGTTGAAAAAAACGGGTTCGTTAACAATTCACTCAAAAATTAAGCAACAGATTGAAAATATCATTTTAAAAATATTATATGAGGAGAGATCGGTAACTTCTTCAAAATTATTAAAAAATCTTGTATTAGAAAAAGCTGCGAGACAAAAAATTACTATTTCTGAAAAATCTATAAATTTAATCATTAATCAAATGAATAACACTAAGAAGATAGAATTTACTCAAAAAGAAGGTTGGAAAATTAAAATTTAAAATAGTTCTGAAAGTAAATTTTTGAGGTGTATTCATTAATAAATTCAATCAGCGATTCCACTTTCTAAAAGACTGAAGACGGCTTCAGTCTCAGGTAAGTGAGGAGCATCTACTATTTTTGCAATTCTCTGTTCCCCCTTTCCTTTACGTAAATAGACTCTTATTGTTGAACCATGAGCAACAATATTTCCCCCTGCTGCTCTTAATGGGTTACCATAAAAAACATCCGGTTTCGATTGTACTTGATTTGTCACTACAACTGCTAAATCAGGATAAATATCGCATAACCTGAGTAGATCATGAAGATGAGCATTAATGGTTTGCTGTCTCGTTGCTAGTGTTCCTCGTCCAATATATTCACTTCTAAAGTGTCCTATTAATGAATCAACTATAACTAGTTTAATATTCTTTTCTTTAATTAAGTTAGTTGATTCTTTAATCAGAAGAATTTGATGATCGGAATTGTAAGCTCTACCAAAAATTATATTTTTCAACACTTTTTTATAGTCTAAATCTAATCCTTCAGACATTTGAATTATTCTTTCTGGTCGAAAGGTGCCTTCAGTATCAATATACAATGCTCTACCTTCAAGCCCACCTTTTTCCTTAGGTAGTTGCACATTCACACATAATTGATGACAAATTTGAGTTTTTCCGGTTCTATATTCTCCAAAGAACTCAATTAAACTTCCTGTTTCAATACCACCACCTAATGAATCGTCTAATTCTTGACTCCCTGTAGTGATCCGGGCAATATTCTTCCTGTGTTCCCATATCACATCTGCACCTTTAAATCCAATATTAAGGAGATCCATTGAGGCTTTAATCAGCTTTTCAGTGGTTTTATCCCCAAGCCCACTTTCGTCCTTAATTATTGAGGGAGGGGTATAAGCGATAGATTCCAGACTACTGAAACCTGCTTTTATAAGTTTATTTAGAGTAGCTTCTCCCACTCCAGGGAGTTTCTTGACAGCTTCAACACCTTCATCTATTATCGTTTCTTTCTTAACGGTATCAATTTCAAGAAATTCCTCTTCTTGAATTTTATTTTCATTTATCATTTCTTCTTCTAGTTCATTAAATGCTTCAACTAATTCTTGCTCGTCTTCAGGTGTATCTTTAAACGCTACTATTTGGGAGTTTTCTGTTTGGGCGTGTTCTAAATGTTCTTTATAAATCTTTCCTTTAGTATGTGTCCTTTCACACTCCGGGCAAAAATAAGGTTGACCTTCAACAAATCCACTTTCTTTGTTTACTTCTACTGCTTTAGCCACTTTTCTCACGTAGATAAATTATTATAGTTTTTTATATACTTAGTTTTTATTATGCATAGTTGTTCTGTTCTTTATTTTAAGGAAAATAGGGAGTAGATTTTTAGATTTTTTTTAAGAATGTATATGTATCTACCGACAAATTAAGAAATTTTTTTAATTTTTTAGGATCTTCTTTTTTATCAAAAAATTTATTAAAGTTTTAATAAAATAAGAAGCATTCAATTAAACTAAATTAGATTGTGAAATTAATATGGATAAAAACTTAAAAATTGAATACTATCCTAAAATTGATAAAGATTTACTCCAAGAATCAATTAGTAAAATCCAGTTGAATAAAGATAAATGGAATTCTCCCTTTTTTTTTGATACAAAATCTTACGTTGATATCGAGCTAGTTAAAGAATCATCCAGCCCATATCTCCTAAATAGGATTCAAAACATAATAGTCCTTGGGACTGGTGGTTCAATTCAAACTTTTTTGGCTCTTAGACATTTATCCAAGAAACGAATTTTTCCTATCACAAGCTCAAGATCCGTAGAATTACAAGAATGTTTAGATAAAACTTCCCCAGATAATTCGGTTGTAATACCCATATCAAGAGGAGGAGAAACCTTAGATATAAACTCTACAATCGGTACCTTCTTAAGCAAGGATTACAAATTTTTAGGTCTCTCTTCTATGGGAACAATGAATGAATTATTAAAAAACATCGGTTCCCCTATTTTAGATGTCCCAGATCTTTCCGGTCGTTATGCTGGATCTGTTACTAACGTCGGTATTGTCCCATCATATATTTCAGGAGTAAATATAGAGAGTTTTTTGAAAGGATTATCCCTTGGGTATTCTATATTTTCGGATTATAAAGAAAATATAGCCTTAGAGTTTGCAGCATATTTATACAATTTATATAAAAAGAATTTCAAAGTAATTTTTTCGATGCCTTATTCTAAAAATATAGAGGGATGTGTTGGTCTATGGATTCAAGGAATTTCTGAAGGTACAGGTAAAGATGGAAAAGGGATGATTGGAACATGTCAAAGTGCCCCTATCTGTCAGCATTCTGTTTTAGAGTACTTATTAGGAGGATTTAAGGGAAATGTAATACCTATATTATGGACAATTGAAGAAGACATACCAGATTTATTTTTAAAGTCTTCTATTAATTATGTTGATGAGAAAACCGCCCAAACAGTTGTTAATTATCAAGCAGATGCGACATTTCAAGCTTTAATTCAGCAAGGAGTTCCATCTGCTAAAATATCTATAATTAATCCCTTAGAAATTAATATTGGTTATCTTATCGCGTTCATCCTATCTACCGTGTATTATCTTTGCCTTTTAATTGATGTAAATTGGGCAACAAACCCAAAGGTCATAATTGGGAAAAAGATTTGTAATGAAGCTCTCCAGGAAAATTTTGATTCTGAAAAACGGATACGTATCAGAGAGAGTATTGCCAATTCAAAATTTGAAAATTTCTTCTAAAGGGCTTACTTCAATTCCATTTATCCTATAAAAGTATCGTATAAGACATTAACAGCTTTTTTACAATCTTTTCTTTCAATAATCGCGGTAAAATTTAATTCAGAAGAACCTTGAGCAATTGCTAAAACATTTATTTTATTATTCCCTAGAGCAGTAAAAACTCTGCCAGCTATCCCAGTTGCGTAAAGTACACCTGCTCCTATAATTGCTATTAGAGAAATATCATTATTAATTTTAATACGGAACCAGTTTTTTCCAAATAAATCTGAATTTCTTAGAAGAAAACTAACCTTCTTTGAGTCCTCAAAATCTATCCCAAAAGTAATATTATTTTCTGAAGAACTCTGAGATATAAAGACAAGATTAACATTATTATCTCCTAAGAGAGAAAAAAGTTTTGAAGCTGTTCCTGGAAGTGGAACCATCATATCTCCAATAATAGTTACCATAGAAAGTTTATAGATTGAAGTTATTGCTTTAATAACCTTTCCATCTTGCATTATTTCTTTAGTGATTGTGGTAAACTCTTCTGAATCAGGTTCATTGAAGGATCTGATCTCCGAAGGAATATTTCCTTTTTCATTAATGTCAAGACATAATGGATGGAGAATCTTTGTGCCAAAAAATGCAAGCTCTTTCGCTTCTATATAAGAAATTTGTTTCAGAAGGGAAGTTTTTTTGGCGACTCGGGGATCAGCGTTTAATAAACCTTTCACATCTTTCCAATATATTACTCTACAGTTAAAAGAATTCCTTAGAGCATAAGCCAGAATAGCTGCTGTTAAGTCAGAACCTCCTCTTCCAAGAGTTGTAATTTTTTTATCCAGTTTAGTAGAAGCATAAAATCCTGTAACACATATTGTCAAATTTGGTTCAGATTTCAATAGTGGCAATAAATTTTTACTGGTAAGGCTTTCAGTATCTTCCAATAAGGGTAAAGCATTTCCAAAATTGTCATCAGTAATAATTAAATCAGTTGAAGATACAAATTGTGATTCTATCCCAATATAATTGAGAAATTGTGTTAATATAAAAGTGCTTAGCTTTTCCCCATAAGAAATCATAAGATCTTTAATATCCATACTTGGTCTGATTAATTGGATGACTCTTCCTAATTGTGTTAATTCATCTATATTTTTTCGTAAGAATTTTATTGATTTCTGATATTCTCTCGAATTTGAAGAAAGTAATTGACCAATCAAATTAATATGTAAATTCTTGATATCATTAACGATATTTTCATTATCTGGATCCTCTCTAGAGGATGAATTATAAAAATTAATTAATTTATCAGTTATACCTTTTATAGCAGATGCAACAATGATTAATCTATGCTCACCTAAGTGACTTTTAATTATTTTATTGGTTTGTTTAAAAGATGGAGCATCTTGCAAGCAAGAACCACCAAATTTCATAATCATTAGATTTTTTTTTTTCTCTGGTAAAATGACCACCAAAAACTCTCTTTTTTAAAAATAAATAATCCTTTTTATAGAATAAAAGAAAATACTAAACTTAAATATTGATTAAAAAGAAAATAATATTCTGAAAATATAAACTTACATGGTGTAAATTATGGTAAAAACAATTAAAATTCCCTGGGCAGTGTGGAGGGAACCAGAATTTTTAGATTTAACCTTTCCTGATTCATGGAAAGTTGCTCTTTGTAGAATGAATAACGCTCCTGATTTATTGGATTCCGAGATTAAAAAAGGTGTTTTAATACCAATTGGTTCACGAAAACTATCTGAAATAGCTAAAGGGAAGAAAAATGCTGTTATTGTGGTAGATGACACTACCAGGAGTACGCCAGTTTCCAGAGTGATCCCTCATGTCATCGAAGAATTGGAAATTTCAGGGATCACTAGAGAAAAGATTACCGTCTTGTTAGCCCTTGGAGCTCACAGACCAATGACTAAACGGGATTGTATTCTCAAATTAGGTAAGGAAGTTTGTGAAACAATAAATATTGAGAATCATCATCCTTATGAAAATTTAACTCATATAGGAGAATCAAAAATTGGAACTCCAATTGATATTAATACTACTTATTACAATGCAGAATTGAAGATTTCATTAGGAGGAGTAATTCCACACCCAATCGCAGGTTATGGGGGAGGCGCCAAAATTGTACTTCCTGGTGTATGCGGTATTCGTACGCTTGAATCAAATCATTCAGCACCAACACGGTTAGGGATTAGTTCAGGTATAGGAGAAATAACGGAATTAAGAAAAGATATAGAAGATATTGCCGGATTGGTTGGTTTAGATTATTCTATCAATGTTGTTTTAACAGAGAATGGTGGAGTTGCTGGAGTTTTTTCAGGTCATTTTATCCAGGCACATCGAAAGGCTGTTGAATTGTGCCAAAAAGTATATAAGACAAAATTGAGCCAATTTGAAAATGATATTTGCTTTTTCAACCTATATCCTGAGGATTCAGAATTAAATCAATCTCAAAAAGGATTTAATTTCATAAGAATGGCGCCAGGGAACTTGCTTTCAAGAGAAAATGGAACAATTGTTTTAATATCTTCATCTCATGAGGGTCGTGGGTATCATAGTTTAATTTCAGAGACGGGAGCTAAGTTATTTAGAGATCCCAAGAAACAGAAAGGTTTTCCTTGGAGAACATTCTATTTCTCACCAAATATTAGTGAATCTGATTTATATCATTTTTACCCCAAAGATATGAAACTTTTTAATGATTGGGATGAATTGATTGAGGAATTGAAGAAGATCTACAAGGAGGAGGTAAAGGTTACTGTCATTCCTACTAGCATTCAAATACCAGAGGTTAAAAAGAATATCCAATAAAAATCTAATTACGTTCTTTTATTTTTTAAGAAAAAAATAAATAACTTCTTTACATCTTATAAACAGATTTAAGTTATTCTACTCAAGAAATTAAAAAGATTAGAGAAAGAAAATTATTATTACATAAGCTAAACCAACTAAAATAAAGGAGGAGTAGAACACTAATAGATTATTATTAAATTTTATTTCTCTTTTAATAACTCCTAAATTTAATTTGAAAGAAAAGAATTCTTTCGGCTTTAATATTCCAAAAAATAATAATGCTTGAAAGTATCGTATATAAGGGTTACTAAAGAACATAAAAACTGCTATAATAAATATTGAAGCAAAGAGGATCTCAAGAAGATCAGCTTTTTTCAATCGAAATAATATATATGATCCAATGATAATCGCTACTGGGATCAATCTAATATATAAGGGTAAAATACTTTCTCCTCTCTGATTCCAAAATGAATAGAGTTGTAGATAATTATCCCAGTAAAAAATAGGTAACACAAGAAAAATAAGAAGAATAGGAATTGTAGTGATTAAAAATATTTTCATTTCTTCCCAGTTCTTTTCTATTATATATTTTAAAAAGAAAAATCCTACTATGGGTAAAGTATATAACTTTCCTACTGCTGAAAGTGCAAGGAATAAATAAAATAGGTATTTACTCCAAGAATTTTCTCTGTTATAAAGAATTAAAGCCATAAATAAGAAAAAGAAAAAAATAGCATCGGTTATATGATATCCACAATTTTCCAAACTAAATGAATTGTTTAGAAATAAAAATGGATTAATCATAAAAAGACCAAACACATATTCTTTCTTAGGGATTTTAAAGTTTTTTAAAACGAAATAAAACATTAACATTGTCATAATATCAAAAAGAAAGGCCCAAAAGGCAAAAACTTCAACCATCCCGAATGATAGTATTTTAATAAAATCTAATAATACCATTGTTAGGGGTGGATAATAAAAACTACCCTTGAAATTAATGTAAACATCTCCCCAACCTCTTCCGGGATCTATTGCATGAATATAATAATAAAAAACTAACATAAATATACGAATTAAAATACCTCCGATTATAAAGATAAGCCCCTTTTTTTCCAATATGTTTCCTAAAAGCGACTGATCTTGTTTTTCGTTATTCTCATTCATATTATTTACCTTATTAGACATTATATTTTAAAATATAAAATTCAGTTTTTTTAAATTTCAGAATATTCGGTCGCGTTATTAATTATTCTTTTTTCTTAACAGAAATGTATTCTTTATACAATTTTTTATTAAATCTAAAGATTTATTAATTCATAAGGTTTATTTTCTAATTATTTATTTTACAAAGCTTTAACCAGCTTATCAATTAAATATGATAAAGATTTTTATTCCGGTTTATAATGAGGAAGATTTCATAGAATCAAATTTAAATTATATGTATAAGAGATTCACTAAATTACTTAAAGATGATTTTTTAATTTATATCGTTAATGACGGAAGCACAGATAAAACGGGGGATATAATTGATGCAATAAATCTAAGAAATCTCATTCACCTTAGATGTAAAGGTCCTTCAGTTCGAGAAAACCTTGCAAAAATGATTTTCAATCATGCAGATGGAGAAGATCTTATATTCTTTATGGATGCTGATTTATCAGCTAGAATGTCTGCAATACCACAATTATTACACTCAATAAATCAGGGTTATGACATTGTAATTGGAAGTAGATATATAAAAGGTTCAAGACTAAGTAGAGCGCCATATAGATTTATTGTTTCAAAGATTTTTAATCTATTTTTAAGGATTTATTTTTCCTCTAAAATTAAAGATCACGAATGTGGATTTAAATTGTTTAAAGCAAATATAATTAAGGATCTAATAAATGATATGGGGTGGAATTTACAAAGAAGAGCATTCTGGGATTCTGAAATGCTTATTAGAGCTCAACGTAAAAAGTATAAAATTAGAGAAGTCCCAGTTACTTGGGTAGAAGGTCCAAAATCTTATATTTCAATAAATAAGGAAAAATCAATGATTCTCTACATATTATTTTTAAAATTTAAATTAAGAAATGAAAGAAAAACTAAAATTGATAATTAGTTCATTTTTTACAATATCCAATTAAGGATAATCCTATGGGTAATTTATATCCGATTCTAATTAAACGATTTTCGATAGTTAAAATTTTAAAAAATACTTTTTCTATAAGTGAAGGTAAATTAAAATAATCAGTCTTTGGTTTTGATTTCTTCTTCAAATATCGTAAAATAGCAAAAGGAATAAATAAGAAAGAATTCCAGTAACTAATTTCTATATTTCTAAACTTTTTTAGAAGTTGATACATTGTTTTCTTGTTATATCTTCGTACGTGTTTTAAAGCCCTATCGTGAGCACTGTATAAAAAATTAAAAGCCGGAACAGTAAAAAATAAGAAACCTCCTTTCTTTAAAACACGATAAACTTCAGTTAGCACTTTACTATCGTTTTCAATGTGTTCAAAAACATCAAATGAACATACTACATCAAATATTTCATCAGGATATTGTAAATTTGTGGCACTACAGACTTTTTTCTCTATGTAAAAATCCTCAGGTATTAAGTCTAATGCTTTTTTATTTATATCACATATAAAAATATCTCCATAGCGATTTAAAATATCTAAATCTGCCCCTGTGCCTGCTCCAATATTTAAGATTTTTAAACTCTTGAGATTTATCTTTGATAATAAGATATTTATAAGACGTTTCTTTCCTTTAAACCAAAAACCTTCCTCAGTTTGGCCCTGAATATAATCTATGTAATCCATATGCTATTCAATATTAGATAAGATTATTTGAATTATTTTGAATTTTGATTTCAGAATTATTTAATTTTTCTAAATCTCTCAATTTAAAATTATAATGAAATATTGAGTAACCACCAAAAAAGAAAAGGTAAACACTTCTAAATGAATGATCAATAATAAATATAGATAATATTTCCAAGAACTCAAGTTCAGGTGCGTAGAAAATAAATACAAATAATGCACCTATATTTTCGGATACAACCCAACCCCCAGGTGTTATTGGAAATGTTTTGCTAAAGAAAGTTAAAAGTGTAGCTAAAATGATAATTATGATATTTAAGCGATAACCTAGCAAGTAAAAGAAAATTATCGCAATTCCAGCATCAATAATCCACGTTAGGAATCCAAGTAATATAACACTAACTAGCCCTTTTTTATTATTTTTGAAACTTCGTATTCCATTTTTGAAATTCTTAAAAAATCTTTTAATAAGATTGGATAATTTTGGTGAAACTTTACCAATAATACGCACGATGAAATCAGTTTTATATATTATAAGGATTAGTAAAATCAAAATCCCAATTATTATAATCGCGCCAAAAATAAGATAAAATTGTATACTTTGGCCTAAAAGAATTTTTTCATTGATATCATTTATATTTCTAATGTATAGGTAAATTAGGGCAAAGGAGCTAATCGAAAATAGTAAAATTAAATCTAAAATGCGCTCTATTGCAATGCTAATCACGGAATCACTAAGTTTGATATCTTCTTTATCCTTTATAAAAAACATTTTTGCGATATCTCCCACCTTTCCTGGAGTTAAATCGTTGATAACAAATGAAATTCCCAATGAAAAATAACAAGTGGAATATTTAACTGTTAGATTTAGATTTCTGAATATTTGCTTTAGCTTATAAGCTCGGATAATAAATGCAATTGTATAGGTAACAATAAATAGGATAGTTCCCCAAATTCCAATAGCAATTATTTTAGAGATTAACCGAGGAAAATCTGCAATAAAAGCCATAAATATTATTAAAATAACTGTAGTAATTCCAATAATTAGATTTTTATTTTTTCTTAACCAGAAAAGAAATCTACTTTCACTTTTTTCCATCATAAGATTAAAGTCTAAAATTTTAGTTTAATCTTAAAGTTTTACACAACATAAGTCATAAGAGTTAATAGGATCTATATTAATTAAAATAAATTTTATCTAGAATTATTTTTAACTTCTAGGAAAGATTATCACATTCACTAAAACTATTGAAAAAACCTTGCAAAAAGTTGAATTATTAGCACCCGGAAAAAACTTCAAGGCAATAAAAGCAGCTTCAAAATATGCAGATTCTATTTATTTTGGCGTTAAAAAGTTCAATATGCGGATGAGATCTGACAATATTGCTTTAAATGATCTACCAATGATTATCGATTATTGTCATGTGAACAATTTAAAAGCGTATTTAACGACGAACATTTTAGTATATGATAATGAATTGAATGAACTTCGAGAAATTTTGGAAGAAGCGAAGAATGCAGGGATTAACGGGGTTATTATACATGATTTTGCTGCTATTCAAATTGCTAAAGAATTCAAATTACCTTTTCATATATCAACACAATGTAATGTCTCTAATTCCTTAGCTGCTCATTATTTCGAGGAAATTGGGGCGGATCGAATAATTTTAGCTCGCGAATTATCGTTAGAAAAGATAAAAGAAATTAAAAGAAATCTAACTAAAATGGGAGTTGAAGTTTTTATTCATGGAGCAATGTGCGCTTCTGTTAGTGGAAGATGTTATTTTTCTCAAGATATTTGTGGAAGTGAAGAAAAATCAGCAAATCGTGGTAATTGCGAGCAACCCTGTCGGAGAAGGTGGTGGGTTCGTGCAGAATCAGGGCACGAATATATTTATGATGGAGTAAGATTTATGAATTCACGAGATTTGTGCACGATAGCATATATTCCTAAATTAATAGAAGCGAATATTGATGCATTTAAAATTGAGGGGAGAATGCGCCACCCTCATTACGTCGAGGTAGTAGTAAAATCATACCGAGAGGCTATTGAAGCATATTATAATGGTACATTTACAAAAAAAAAGGTAGGAAAGTGGGTGACTGAACTAAAAAAAGTCTATAATCGAGGGTTTACTCCTGGTTTTTATTTTAAACGGATGACTGAAGATGGTCATCAACACAAATCACCAACAAATTTGTCTCATTATCGATATATAAAAGTGGGTCAAATCGAAAAATATAGTCAGAGGACTGGTTTCGCAAATATTACATTAGATAATGGATATCTTACTCAAAATGATGATTTAATTATTATGGGTAAATATACAGACACCTATATTCATCAAGAAGCAAAAAAAATTAAATTCAAGGAGAAAGTAGTGAATAAAACTCCGCGAGGCACAAAAGAAAAGCCAATACTAGCAGAATTAAAGATTGATGGTAAAGCTATAAATAATGGGGAAGATAAAATATATGTTTTTACCGATAGAACTTATAAGAAAAGAAAATATTCCTTGTAAAAGTGTCGCAATTGATATTTTTAGAATCAATGGTAGGATAAAGCATCTAAAAGAAAAATTTAAGGAGATAAATTTTTATAAAAATCTCTAAAATAATATATCAACCTAACAATTCTTTTCCCTTCCTCGGTAATATAATATTTTATCGGTCTTCCATCAATAATTTTAAGATACTGACTTGAAACTTCTCTATTTTCAAATACATAAATACCTCTACTTTTAGTCCCTAATCCTAAATAGCTTTTTATTTCCTTTCGGGTGACTCCGTCTTGTTTTCTTGTTGACCTCGAGATTTCATAGAGTGCAATTAAATATTCCATAAAAGTTTCATGTCTATTATATTGTGACTTCAATGGATTTTTAATTGATTCCCTAAAATATACAAGATTTTGCTCATGTTTTATTGTAGTAGTTTTATAATCCTCGAGAATTCTTTTAAGCATATTTGTTTTATCATAGATCTTATCCATAATTGACATGTCTTTATGAATAACCCTGTGACAATTTGGACAAAGATAACCTCCTTTTTGATATCTCTTCTCCATTTCTTTAACAATTTCAGAGCATGTAAAAGTTCGATATAGAAATGAAATCAGCGAGTCTTGGATTAACGTGTTTTTAGACATAATTTTGGAAGATTTCCCGAACACAAAGAGATGTTTAAGATGAAATTCGAAGAGTTTAAAATCATTTTATCCGAATTACCCGAT
>SDBU01007185.1_pt1 | contig 12884 bp, 12 predicted proteins | sample 2277071 | NCBI WGS metagenome assembly SDBU01 (sample SAMN10397929, study PRJNA504765) | marine sediment metagenome | isolation source: marine sediment core GS08_GC12, 126 cmbsf | place: Arctic Ocean: Gakkel Ridge, Loki's castle | collected 2008 | reverse complement strand
AGCTGACTGGACAGCGGAGAGGAGGGTCAGCTTCTCGGCATAATGGGGACTTTTTTTTTCGATGAGAGCGAGGATATGGCAGGCCTGCTCTTCTCTGCCCAGCTGTTTATAACTATCATAGAGAATAAGCAGCAGATCAGAAAAAGCTGGAAAGGCGTTATCTACGCAGACGAGGTCAGTTGCCTCAACTGCATAGACTACTTCAACATATTTTTGCCCAAGATAGTAGGCGAGTGCGACGTCATACTCGATCTCAAGGCGGCGCTCTTTTAGATCTGCAGGAAGGAGATAGAGGGCTCTTTTAAAACCAGTGATCGCGCGGTAGAGATCAAAATCCTCAGCGAAGGCGTAGGCAATAGTAAGCTCTTTACCCCACTCCTCTACTTTTTCTGCGGAAGTAAGTGGAGTGAAAGGAGAAGTAGAAAAATTATCTGGAAGATTGAGGCAGACTCTCTGTTCCCTTTCGACCTGTTTGGGATGTATTGGTGTGGCGACTTTGGGTTCGAGTTTGGAAGAGACTCGATAACACGAAGAGAGAGCGACAGCGAGCATTAAAATCAGTGTCAGCGAACGAAACATGTGACCATTGTCTAGAAAGAGACAATTTCGGTCAATTGTTCTACCTCGGAACCCAGGAAGGGCAGGTTTCGTTCTCGGGGGCTCGCTCTATTTCGCCACACTCTTCTATGGAGCAAGGATTGCTGTTCCAGTTAGCATCGTACCCTTCTTTGTTGGTCAAGTCGACACCTTCGCGAATGGTGCTGATCACATGGGGTCTGATGAACATAATGAGATTGCGTTTGTCCCGAGATTCTTGTGTGGTGCTAAAGGCAGGTCCAATCCAGGGAAGTGTTCCTAGGCAGGGTATTCCACTTCGTGAGAAGGTTTTTTTGTCGCGGATATGACCACTCATGACGAGAAAACAATCATTGGGCACATGGACGCGGGTAGTAGTCAAGGTTTTATTGGTAGTTGGAGCGAGCAAGATAGACTCTCCTGCTGATGAGCTAACGGCAGTCGTGGCGGAGACCACTTCGCTGATAGATTGATCGAGCTGCAGAGAGACGACATTGTCCGGTCCCACTTGTGGAGTCACTTTAAGCTGAATGCCCACATCTTCATATTGAATGTTTTGTGTGACCGAACCAGTGTCTCGAACAATAGTACTGGTGGTCTGATAGGGAATGTTCTGCCCAACGAAGATATTGGCTTCCTTAGTATCTTCGGTCATAATTCTGGGGTTGAGAACAATGGTGGTATTTCCTTCCTGCTCCAAAGCGGTCACAAGAGCTCCGAGAGTGAGGAAGGACTGACCTTTATGACGAATGATATTTCCAATAATTCCCATTTGAAATTGGCTGGTCAGAGGAATATCTCCACCTGTTCCAGCAGCTCCTCCTCGTGAGGCATCCGGCGGGGGATTGGTTTGAGCAGCGCGTGCGCCACCATAGAGAGGTGCCTGGGAAGAGCCGGTAAGTGTTTGGTTTGGAGCGGTACTAGGGGGAGTGTCGAGGAAGGAAGAGGCAAAAGCAAGCTTGTTCAGTTCATTGCCGAGAGCGATCCACTCTACTCCAAAATTCAATGAGTTAGCGAGTTCCGTATCGATAATAAGCACTTCGATATAGATCTGCTTGGGAGCCGTATCCAGATCATCGATGAGTTTTATTACCTTGCCCACAGCGTCAGGTGTTCCAGAAAGAACTAGAGAGTTGTTAACGTCAATCCATTCAATAGTGTTAATCGTAGTAACTAAATTAATATTACCAGATCCGCCAGCCTGCAGATTCATGCCAATCGCCCGCAGGGCATCGGCGATCTCTTTGCCATCATGGTATTTGAGTTTATAAACTTGGAAGGTGTTGTTAGCCATCGCAGTGGGAGGAAGGTCTGCGATGATATCTATGATATCTGGAGAATCTAACGAAGCAAGTACTTGTATCGCCTTTTCGAGAAGATAAGGAGTGCCAACGATATAGATTTTTCTGGTTGAAGGCTGTGCCATCAATTGGACTGGTGTATCCATTGATAGGGGGGCTAGAATTTCGCTAGCATAACTTACAAGCACCGATGGAACCGCATATTGAACATCGTACTCTCCAACATCGAGAACAATATTGGGAGCGTCGAGAATGTTGAGCAGATCAGCGACTTTATCGACATTGGAGGTGATATCACTGATAATTAGGTGACGGGTTTCTGTGGAGACTTCGACAATCGCATCCCGAGAAACCAAAGGTTTGACGATTTCGGCTACTTTAGTAGGAGTGATGTTATAGAGCCGAAAGACCCGAGTCACTACCGCGGAATCCGCCGCGTCTTCTAAGTTGGCATCCGAGACAATGGTGGAAAGTTTGGAGAGGGTCGAGTTTTTGTAGATCAAGACGTTATTCCCCTGCTCTACTACAGAGAGTGAGTTCATGCGCAAGACTTGCAGCAGCGCAGTCATGAGATCGTCAGCAGTTGTGGAGTCTTCGGAAACGATGGTGATCTTTAGATCTTTTAGATCAGTATTATCGAAAATAAAATTGGTGCTAGAAATTTGGCTGATAAAGCGGATGAGCTGAGTAACAGGAACATCATCGAAATTAACGGTATATCCATTTTCTGGTTCTGCCGGGGAGGCTTTCGCTTTCGAAGGAGTAATTTGTGTAGGATTTTCGAGATAGGTTTCAGCGATAAATGTAATGGTCTCTTCATCAACCTCTTCGGCGAAACAGGTGAAACCAATAGCAGTAGCCACAGAAACGAAAATAAATTGCCGCCAGATCATCCGATACTCTATTCTCCAAGCCCATTTTTCTCCGCACTATACTTCCATTTTCAGTAGTTGTCACCATTATACCAACCACAAGATGAAAAGAGTGATAATGTCTTGCATTTTTCTTCACAAAACTTCTTGTGTTAGCTAGTTCTGGATAGGCCGATGACGGTGACGGGGCGTTCAAAAAGGGTCTTCTCCTCGCTTCGTGATACTTTGCGAAAAATAGCATCGACTTGCTGTTTTGGAGCAAGGTAGAGATTCTCTGTAAGTGCAACACGGAAGAGCTCTTCATCTGACTCAAGCTCTGCCCTATCTTTGGAAAGACCTGCCTGAAAAGTGTGGAGAAAGAGGGTGTCGCCCACATTCCAATTAGACTCAACTTCTAAAAACTCTATTCCAGGGGTAATGCCCAACGCCACATTGTCTGCAGAGAGCCGACGGGGCGTTTCAGCGCCCATAGGAATATACCAAAGGGGACTATAGCCACAGGAGAGATACAAGAAACGATTCTCACTAGGGAAAAGGGTCAGATAGGAGAGGGAAAAACTCTGCTCTCTCTCTTCTTCAATAATCCGATCATTGAGCGCAGCTATGAGATCGGTAGTTTTTTCGACAGAGTGAGCAAGAGAACGGATCATACCACGCAAAATAGCGATGTATAGAAGACCTTCTACACCCGTGGCGATCGATTCTCCAATCACAACGGTATAAGCACCATCGCGTTGCTGAAAAAAATCATAGTAGACTGCAGAGATGGCAGTGTTGCTGTTGGAGGCCAGAGCTATCTCTGTGCGTGGCCAGTCGGGCAGATGAGCCGGAACGAGAAGGGCTTGCGCCTCTTTTAAGCTTTCACTGAGTTCTCCCAGATAATCACTACCGCGCATATCTCTTTTGAGCTCATCCGAGACGAGATAGGCTGATAACTCTTTGATAAAATCGACAATGTCTTCGTACCGATCTTTGGGCTTGGGCTGAAGTGCTTTAGCCAGAATTTTCTGTAAACCTCGTGGCACCAAAGAGAGGTGGATCACTCCATGGCTTAGCCGGCCCAAGACAAGTTCGTACGTGATAATACCCAAGGAGTAAACATCGGTGGAGAAAGAGACGTTGAGCGGATCTTCTTTCTGCTCGGGGCTCATGTAAACCGGCGTGCCGATGATTCGCTTTTTCTTCGGAAGATTTTCGCCCTCCTTTTCGAGATAGAGTTGAGCAATCCCAAAGTCGATCACTTTGACCCCACCTTGTGCAGTGAGAAGGATATTTTCGGGTTTTAGATCACGATGAATGATGCCATGGGCGTGCAGATGAATCAGAGCATGGGAAATTTGAAGAACGACTTCAAGAGCGCGACGCAGCGACATGGCCTGTTGTAAGATCATCTCCCGAAGAGAAATCCCTTGGATAAACTCCATGGCGATATAGAGACCCCCTTCCCACCTCCCGTGGCCGTAGAGTTTGACGATGTTGGGGTGATTGGTTAGCTCGATAATCTCGGATTCGCGCATAAATCTCTCAACCATCTCAGGATTGGAGACATATGCCGACGAGAGGACTTTGATCGTGATGGGTTCGTAAGTTTCTGGATGAATGCCCAAGTAGAGAAGGCTCATGCCCCCTTTATTCAGAAGACTTTCGATCTTGTAACCCCCAATCTGCTTGGGCATCTCAAAAAACTCCTCTTCGATGCCTATATCAACAATGGTAGGGGTTTTGTGAAAATCATCCTGAGAGGTCATAATATCATAATTGTAAGATACGTACTCCGAGCACCTCGCCTACTTTGACGAGCTCACCTTTACCCAGCTTTTTCCCGTTAACCACAAGATCGACACCTTGGTCGGGAGAGACGGGGAGTTGCACGAGATTGCCTGGAGCCAACTGCATGAGCTCTTCGGCTGTCATTCGAACACGGCCCACCTCAACAGTAAGAGAAACGGGTATTTTTTCCGGCGAGATGGTTGGAGTTTTTCCTTGAGGCTCACCTGCCTCTTCTTTTTCATCAATACTATTGTAAGACGCTTCTGATTCAAATTCCTCATCCATAGACTCTTTTACCTCTTCATAAAAGGGATATTCCAATAATTTAATGCCGTCTTCCTCAAATTTTCCTCGGAAAAGCGGCTCTCCACCCAGAGTGAGTACTACTCGACCCTTTTTTGTGTCCGGATCAATAAAACAGCTATCAAGAATGACGAAATCACCCACTTTCGCCCCTTTCCACTCTTCCCAAGAGAGCTCCGAACTGCCCGCTTCTAAAGCCACATCGACGATTAGCTTTTTTTGCGCCTCTTCCGAAAGTGGAGGCTTCGGTTTCGAAGCAAAGTAGCTCTTCCACTCTTCTCTAAACGCGCTCGGAATGATCAAGTGACCCCACACGCCTCTGCCGCCCAATGTCAACGAGACATCTACTGCAAAGCAGTAACTATCCCCAAGCTTCTCTCTGAAATCTTTTGGACACTCTCCTAAAGCTGGCGAGAGGTCTTCGGCAAATTTGAGATGGTCCACCTTTTCCAGTACCTCTAGAGCGAGATAGTGATGGAATCCCTCAACATGATCTGAGTCGCAAAAGGGTGCAGCCATCTCTTCACCGCCCACCAGTGCGGTAAGCAGAGTTTTCAGGTCCTCCTCACCCATCACCCAATAGATCGGGGAAGAGAGAGGGGCAAAAACCACGGAAAGAGTAAGAAGTTTTTCTCCAAATCCTTCCCAGAGCTGGTCCGCTTTGGTCCATCCTCTCTCTTTGTGAGTCAGCGCGAGATCTGATTTTTCAAAGAGAGTTCTGAGCCCCTCTTGAATCTTTTCCCACGGAAAAGGAAGGGGAGCTCCGAATTGAGGTTTTTCTTCCAGTGTTGCGATCGACGCATCGATCCGTTTGATCCAATCGTAAGATTCAGCCATTCGAAATGTTATCCCTTTTGACGGGAATATAGCGGAGCGTTAGTTTAAAACCAATCCCCAGATTGAACCTCTCTCGCCTTAAGTCGAGAGAGGTTCAATTATGATAAAGGGAGTAAAACCCGAAATTCAGGTTACAACTATTTTTTTTGCTGAAACAATCGATGAAAAACAGTTTCTTCAATTTCTTGAGGGACAAAACCGATCAAACGTTTACCATAGGAAGCTATCTCTCGAACTAGAGTGGAACTCACAAGACGATATTTTTCATCGACAACGAGATAATAAGTTTCAACTTCACCAAGTTGACGATTCATCTGAGCCTGTAAAGTTTCATATTCAAAATCAAAAATAGTACGAATAGCCCGAACAATAATATTAATGCCCTGGCTCTTTGCAAAATCCACGAGCAGGCCATCAAAAGCCAATATTTCAATGTTTTGAATATTTTGCGTAATTGCTTCAAAAAACCGAACTCTTTCCGCAAGAGAAAAAACAATAGAACCTTTTGACAAATTATTCCCAATACCAATAACCAGTCTGTCAAAATTGCTGGCCACCCTTTGAATCACATTCAAATGACCGAGGGTAGGAGGATCAAATGTTCCTGGATAAATTGCTGCTTTCATACCTTTTCAATCATTGAATAACTCATTGAACAATCTTGCCAAACGATAGCCTGCCAAGGCAATTTGACGCATCGCTACATGTTGCCCAGCGGCTAAATATTGTGTTGAAGGTTTTTCCCCCACTTCAACACCTCGATAGGCTACTTGGATGGCAATTTGATAACTTTCTTCGCTCCACTGCAAATAATCCATTTTTTCACATTCAGGGATAGAATTAATGGGAAACATGTTTTCAATAGCGGCCGCATTTTCACAAATCCACTGTTCGTCTACTAAAGTTAAGGGTCTGTGCATCTTCTGATTTCCTAAACCAAATATAGAGTCCCACAAAAGATGTAAATTTCTGTAGGGCATACCGCTAATTAGAAAACGATGACCTGCTAAATCACCATGTGGAAATTGCTGGGAATAAAGCTGAACGCAATGAAGAGGCTGGTGGATGTCTGCTACGCAATGAAAAAGAAAACGGAGCATGAATGACTTTTCCCAATTTCTCGCTTTCGGATTTTTCAAAGTCTTTATACCCTGACCAATCGCAGAGTGCAGATTATTGTCCTTGACGAGTGTTTCTATACAGCCTATTTCTCTATCTGTTAGGAAATTATCGACACTATATGGCGTCAAAACGCCATGCCAAACTTTAAATCCACTAAGACCCAAAGTTGTGATATCATCTGGGAAACACGATGCTGTAATAAAAGTGCTACTTTCTGGAAAATCGTCTCCAAAATAATTGAGCGATTCTTCGACCTTCCTAATCGTATCAGCGTCCATTTGATTTTTGGCGATTTGGGATACAAGCATGTGAGCCACATCCCACCATCCAAAAAGGCTAGATGAAAAAACAAACACTAAAACTAAAGGTAAGAAGCTTTTTCTCATTGTCCAAACCTAAGATCAACTACCTAAATGGGCAGTACACAGAGAACAGAAATATTTGTCAAGAAAGAGTCAAGACCTGCTTAAGTTTTGCTGTGCCAGCCCCCGAGAATACTTTTGACCATAACTTCTCATTCTTTCAGTGGCTATTGCACATAATATGAAAGCAATAACCATAACTGTCGTAGCATTTGTCAAAGAGCCTATCAAAGTTGCCGCAACAGGAGCTACACATCCTCTAAGCCCCACAGTGAGCACGTTTAAACTGCTATAGGTCGAACTATCAAGATCTTTTGCAAAGTAAGGGCCTGACATATTCCAGGACAATTCGCTCCCTGCTTGCATGATCCCATAAATAATATAGGCGATGTAAGGAGCCGAAATGTGAAAATAACCACAAAAAAGAAAAACAGGAAAAAGTCCTGCAAAAACTGTGACGATACTACAAAAAAGAAAAATGTTGATTTTGTGAAAAAGATTAACCCAAAATGGCGAACTGAGGGCAAATCCAATTCCCTTACATAAGGCTATTGCAAACATAATTTCTTTGTAGGTGAGTTCTAAAACATCGACAAAATAAACAGGAAGAATGGTGTGCATCATCATTAGAGCCGCTCCCCCAAGCATAAATCCGACTTGAAACCTTCTGAAATCGGGACGTTCTTTGATTAAGGTCCAAGATGACTTCCAAGGTCTGATGATTGTATTTTTAACACCAAATAAAGGTTTGTTATCAGAAGTTGCTTCCGCATTGAGGGGTATGTAAATCAGAGGCAGCGTAGAAAGAATTCCAATGCATGCCGCGAAAAAAAAGACCCACGTCCATGAACCTGAATGATCATCGAGAACCCAAGCAAACGCAATGGGCAAAACAGCACTCCCCAAATAATCGATAGTTGATCCAATGGCGAAGACTCTTTCTCTCGATTTCCCCTGAATATTTAGTTTGATAATCTCCATCCAGGCTGGATTAGCCCCTCTCAATAAAAACATGTAAAAACCAAAAGAGAAAATGCACCACCAAACGTTCTGAAACCAGGGAAAGAATAAAAAGGGAATGTATTTGAGAATATTGGCCCAAACGATATTTGAGACCAGCCTATCTTGTCGCTTCTCAATCCAAGAGCTCCAATAAGGAGAGATAAGAGAAGTCATCGGTTTCAGAACAATAATCGAAGTTATTTGAAAAGGCGTTGCATGCAGCTCCTTGTAAAGGATGATGAACAGCATATTATAGATAGTCCAAAAGGGTGTATTGAAGAGGCGAGACAATATAAAAATAGATCTCGTTTTTCTAAAAATGGCTTTCTGTTCCAGCATCATGTTCATCATCTTCCAAATTCAATTCTTGATTTTCTGCTGCTTTACCCACCTCTCTGAAATATAGTTGATTAAATCAGCCGGTCAATAAATCAAACACATCCATAATGATAAGTGTCACAATTATAGTCAAAAGCGGCCGGTGCTGTTTGAAAGAAGTTCTTGAATATTTAGCTAAATTTGAAGAAAGCAGCGGCTCTTTCGTAAAAAGACGCTTGCGACACCCCCTCTCGATGAGCCTAAATACTTTAACTAAAGATACATATCTACCCGAATCGAAGATAATTAGCGAAAAAACAGGGTTTCGCCCAATTATTCTGGGCCGACGCCTTCAATAGGCTCTGGCTCACCCTCCGTCTCTCCCTTTTTCTCTCTCGTTTCGGAAGTAATAGGAGGGGGTTCCAGGGGTTTTACAGTTTGAACAGTAGGCAGGGCAATAGAATAGCTGCCGATCTGCAGATTAACCAGATTGATGTTCTTCGCTTGCAGATTGAGCATCATCTGCTCCAGTTGCTGCTGGTTTTGTTCAATAGCCTTGATGGCATCCTGCTGCTGCTGCAGACTTTCAAAGTTGGAAAATTTAACAACCAATCCTTCATCTGATTGAGTCAAAGTAATGGTTGAATTAGCAAAAAATTCGGGGACATCAGCGCTCCCTTTAAGATCCAGACTGGCAAACTCTTTTCCTCCAACTGTTCCTACGCCCAGCTGATCTACCATCCTGAGAATCAGGGCAGAGATTTGGGTTATTTGTTGAGTTTGCGCCTGCTGCGTTGCTGCAGATTCTACAGATGACGTCTGAGCTTGTTGTTCCTCAGATGAGATATCAAAAAGCGTTTTCTGCTCCCCGCCTTTTTCCCCTTTTTGGGGCAATTTAAACTCTTTTTTCGACTTGCCTTTATCTACTCTACTAGAGTCATCGCCACCTGACCTGCTGGAACTTGGAGGCAGTTTAGTTGGAGGTATTCCCATCATTCTTTCTCTCTTTTTTTTCGTCTTTTAACTTCATAAACGATCGCGCCAATCTCATCATGCTCTTTCGCCTCATGGGATGCCAGTTCTTTTAGCATCTCTTTTTCCCACTCTTCTTTGTGCATTTTGATCTTTTCCTCTTCGATCCGTTTTCGATTTAAATCTTGTTTGGCTAGTTCGAGGTTTTTTTCAGCTGTTTTGACCTGTTCCTGTTGCTCCTTGACCTTCTCTTCCTTCTTTGCCAAGTTGGCCTTCACCACCTTGAGATAGGCCTTCATCTGAAGGACCTCGTCACTCGTGGTGCCCTCATCAAGAGTTTGTCTGAGCTGTGCTAACTTATCATCGTGATGTTTAAGAACAGCGTCTCGTTCAGCTTGGACTTTGCGTAGCTTTTCCTCTTCAACTTCAAGCGCTTTCCTCTTTTCAATGACGACTTTTTCAGCCTTCTCTACTCGATCTTTTTTGACTGCTAAAACCTGCTCCAAAGGATATTTGGGCTTGGCCATGGATCACCCAAGATTTATTTGAATAGCGCTTTTAACTGCTGAATAGTCTCTTCGTAGCTCGATTTGTCTTCTATCGTCTGCTGCAAAAAGCGATTGAGTTTATCGATGTGATCAATAGCATAATCGGCATCTTTATCCGAGCCACGTTTATACTCCCCGATCCGGATCAGAAGTTCATTTTTTCGATAGTTGGCAAGAACCTGGCGAGCTTTAGCAATCAGTTGCAGCTGTTCTTTATCCACGATATCAGTCGTCAATCGACTGATTGACGCGAGCACATCAATCGGTGGATAGTGATAGGCATGAGCCATCGCTTGGGAAAGGACGATATGTCCATCGAGAATTGAGCGTACCTCATCAGCCACCGGCTCATTGAGATCGTCACCTGCCACCAGAATGGTGTAAAAAGCGGTGATAGATCCCACATCGGAATTTCCAGACCGCTCAAGAAGGCGTGGAAGGGTCGAAAAGACCGAAGGAGTGTAGCCAGCCCGTGCGGGAGGCTCTCCTGCAGCCAAGCCAACTTCGCGAAGGGCTCTTGCAAATCGAGTCACCGAATCCATCATCAAAACAACATTCTTGCCCTGGTCACGGAAATATTCGGCGATGGCTGTCCCAACATAGGCCGCATTGAGACGCAATTGGGAAGCCTGATCCGAGGTAGAGACCACGACAACCGATCGAGCCATGCCCTCCTCACCGAGATCTTTCTCAATAAATTCGCGCACCTCACGACCCCGCTCTCCAATCAAGCTGATGACGTTGACGTCAGCCTCAGCATTACGGGCAATCATCCCGAGCAACGTCGACTTGCCAACTCCGGCTCCCGAGAAAATACCGACGCGTTGCCCGCGGCCACAGGTCAAAAGCCCATCAATACACCGTACGCCCGTTGCAATGGGCTCTTCGATCCGTTTTCTTTTAAGCGGATCTGGTGGAGCGCGAAAGATGGGGTAAGTCTCTTTTAGTTTGAGAGGACCTTTGGTTTCGACATCGAGAGGCTCTCCAAGTCCGTTGAGCACGCGCCCTAATAGTTCTGGGCCTACCTTGATATGTAGAGGCAGGCGAGTAGGAATCACCTCAGAAGAGGGGCCAATGCCCGTCATTTCGCCGAGGGGCGAGAGAAAGACCTCCTCTTGGGTAAAGCCAACCACTTCGGTAAGGAGAGGCGCTCCTTCTCGCTTAATCAGGCAGACTTCACCGATCCTGACTTGAGGGACGACCGCCTTGATGAGCATCCCGACCACTTCAGTGATCCTACCCATCATCGTAGTCAGCTCCACCTCTTCAAGACGAGAGATTAACTTCTCGAAATCTGGATCCTTTTTCTTTGGCATCTTAACCCAGCTGGATACTCATAATACTTTTAACACCCGAAACCGAAGAGCTGATAATACTCGCAAATACCTCTCCTCTTTGGGAGGCCCGCTGCATAGCGTATTGAAGTTTCATAAAATCAGCAGGATTGGGATTTTTCATTGTCGACAAGTAGTTGAGCGCTCCGCTCATCGTTCCTTGTGCGCCATCAATCCATTTGGTGACATAGCTTAAAATCCCTTCACCTTCGCCCTGCTTTGCCGGCGCATACTCCTGCCCAGTCGTATTGGCGATGGTCTGCATGTCGGGATTCATCGTATCGACAACCTTGCCCAAAGCTTGATTGTGAACATCTGTTAACCCCTGGGCCTTCGTAGGATCTTGGAGCTGACTTTTGGCATCAGTCAATGTCTGTTGTGCCTGGACGATGTTGTTGTTCATCTCCTCGGGTGTCCATGGGATCGGTTTTTCTGCCTCTTGAGCCGCTGCCATCGGCGAAGGCTGACCCGCCGCCTCTGTGCCCGCTACCTGTCCGGCTGTTTTTCCTGCTTCTGGAGGAAGCGAAAAAGGCTTGGGCTCTTGAGCCTCTTCACCCGCACCTACTGCCGGTTTTCCTGCCCCATACTCGGGAGTTGGGCTAGGACGTGTGGTTTCAGGAGTTTTTAGTGGGTCGATTGGATTTTGTGGATTTGCCATTTTTCACCTTTCTAAAAATAAAGCGAGAAAACTCCACAATCTTAGAAGGGATTTTCTCGCCCGTATTTGTCAATGTTTAAGGCCTCTCTATTCTGCTGGGCCGGGTTGTTTTCCCTTTTTTTCTAACTCTGTTTCCCAATCGAGTAGCGATTGAGCCAGCTTTCTCGTGTCTTCCACATCGCACTTTTCCAGTATCTCTGTAGCAATGACAGCACCTTTTTCTAGGTTTTGTACCTTCTCATCATCAGGAATATCTGCTTCCATCGAAGAAGCAACACAGGCAAATCCTAAGAACGCTTTGGCTCGATAGTTATCCGGTTCTTTTTTCAGCACTTCATTGAAATATTTCTGTGCCTTTCTGCTTTCCAATTTATGGAGTGCAATCAGACCATAACCGATCTCTTTTGATGTATTCTCAGGATCGACTATTCCGATGGCGTTAAACAACTTCTTCGCGCTCTCTTCGTCGCCCTGTTTGATAGCTATCAATCCCGCCTCGACAAACAGTGCTAGGTCCTTCTTAAAGTCTTGGAGTGTGGCCATATTCTTGTCCTTTCAAGTTAACTATTCTTATTGTCCTTTGGCTCCCTTAGCCATATTAATCATTTCGGTGTTGACCGCAGTCAGAGTATTCGAGACTGCTTCCATATACTGAGACATCACCTGCATATTAAATTGGAGAGTAAACATCGTCGAGAGCGATACCGCTCCACTCGTTGCGCTTTGTAGCTTTTTAAGCTGAGACTGTACCCCCGAGGCAAATTTGCCTAGTCCCGTAAGCATACTATTAAAATTAAAGCTAACACCTGCCATTTTTTTCTCCTTTTCCGAAAATCAAAGTTTGCGACCAATACGTCCAATTACCTTTTGAGCAGCTAAATAACCATGGAGAAGAGTTTGTGTTTCATC
>SDBU01007183.1_pt1 | contig 12888 bp, 10 predicted proteins | sample 2277071 | NCBI WGS metagenome assembly SDBU01 (sample SAMN10397929, study PRJNA504765) | marine sediment metagenome | isolation source: marine sediment core GS08_GC12, 126 cmbsf | place: Arctic Ocean: Gakkel Ridge, Loki's castle | collected 2008 | reverse complement strand
TAACTTCCTCCCCTTGCAAACCCAATAAGTTGAGCAGTAAGCTTAGCTCCACTTTGAACCTGATTTTCAATGTTCTTTAGATTCTTATAATGCGGATGATCGGAATCAATACCCATAAGTACTAAGGATACATTCCCCATGATACCCATGAGCAGGTTGTTAAAGTTATGGGCTATGCCACCTGCTAAGGTGCCAATTGATTCCATCTTTTGAGCTTGTAGGAATTGGGCTTCTAATCTTGCCTTTTCTTCCTCAGCTTTCTTTCGCTCGGTGATGTCCTGATCCGTACCAAAAACTTTTAAAATATTACCATCATTGTCTTTTTCAACTTCACAATATGAATGGATAATCTTCACTTGGTCATTTATCGGAACGGTAGTGAACTCAATCTCATATTTATCGTGTTTTTTAGCTAATAAAGCAGAAAGTTTATCTATTTCTTCAGGATTCTCGTAAATACTAAAACTTAAAGATTTAGGCACTATATTATCAGGATAATCATCTCCATTAATTTCATATAATTCAAAACATCCCTCCGACCATACTTCGGTTTGGCTATTCCAATCATAATCCCAACTACCAATCTTGGATATGTGTTGAGCTCTTTTCAAACTCCTCTCAGATTTTTTAAGCGCATTCTCTATGAGTTTGCGATAGGATACATCCCTAATAATACCTCTGAAACCAATTTTCTGGCCATTTTCATCTGTCACCAGAGAAGTTGAAGTCTGTACAGTTCTCTTTTCCCCATTTTTCCTTATAAGCTCATACTCAAATAATTTGGTGGGTATTCCAGTCTTCCACACTTCATTAAATTTTTTTAAACCCTTTTTTCCTGTTTTCTTGATCTAAATATTTATCGTTTTTCATACCCATTAATTCATCAGGAGGATATCCAGTAATTTCGGAAAATGCTTCATTGAAAAAGGTGATTTCCCCTCTCTGGTTAACTTCAAAATAGCTATCTTCTATGCTTGCAAGAATAGTTCGATATTTCTCCTCACTTTCCCGCAACGCTTCCTCTGCCTGCTTGCGCTCATTTATTTCTTGCTCCAACTCTTTTGTTCTATGTGAAACCCGTCTCTTTAGGGATCGGGACCAAATGACTGATCCCGCTAAAAGCAATAACATAGGGGTCAGAACCATGGCCATATATTTAAGAATCACCTCCGTGGAAATGCCTCGTGGTTCCAGTATCCCCAACCAGTTATCGTATATCTCTTTATACTGCCCTGTTTCCTTGATAATTGCCAATCCTTCACTGAATCGGCTCAATAACTCTGTAGTGCTATGATGGAAGGCAAAACAATATTTTGAAGGACGAATTGTCGGACCTACTGTTACAATATTGGACAGTTCCAGTTTATTAATCCAATATAACCCGGGAAGTTTAGCTAACAGAGCATAATGATGTTTACCTGATGCCAGTAGCTTGAGTGCCTCTGCCTGTGTAGCCATCAACACAGGGCTTCCAGACAATCTATTCTCCAGTACATAGTCATGCATTATGTCTCCACGCATAACAATAATTTCCTTGCCACGAAGTTCATCTTCTGACTTTATGCTTGGCGAACCCTTACGGGCAAATATGGCGTGGTGGACCATGGCGTATGGAGGTGAGAAATCCAGCAACTTGTCGCGATCTTCCGAGTAGTACATTCCCGAGATGACGTGGATCTTACCAGACTCCAAGGCTTTCCGAATATCACCCCACGGTCCGATTTGAATATCAACATTCAGCTCCATAACCTTGGAAATGGATTGTGTAATGTCTACATTGTAACCGGTGGGATTGCCCTTTTCATCAAGGTAAGAATAAGGTGGGTAATCAAGCTCGGTGCCGACAATAATAGTGTATTTTTCAGTTTATTTTTCCCCGGCAATGGCAGATGCAGCAGTCAGTATTATACCAAGCACAATAGAAACCGGGATTATCCACAAGAGAAAGTTCTTCTTTTGGCTTTCGTCTTTCATTGTATTCACCCTCCAAAAATGGAGAAGAGGTTTCGGGCAATTCATATTTTTCACCTGTTTCACCAACTCCAAGTGTTTTCTAACAATAGCTCCTTTCTTCAACTTCTTTACCAATCGCATAAGGATTACATCCCTAGGTTCGACTATGTCTCGAATGAGGGCAGGAGAATAATCGACTTGGAGTTTTCATTATCTGTATTCCATTGAATAGGTTGGTATTAGAAATATGGAAACGACATGATACTTGCATAATTCTTTACAATTTGCCTCTTGTAAAAAGCATCATACCTGATTATCCAATATTGAAGATGTCTGTTATAAATCTTGAATAAATTGAGCTTACAGATTTGCGAGATTGCTTGCCTGAACGTTCACCCTGTTTTATTACAAATTTATAGTAGATTCCAAACCGTAATCACAACATTATCAAATATCTGTGCCGGATGTCAAATTCTGGATGTAAGAAACAACAAAAAGATGGGTTTGAGGTAGGGATTTGCCCTAAAAATATAATAACAATCCAAGGCAAAATGTGTTGATTTCGTTTCTCAACCTCGCAAATTTTGGCCTTCAGTTTTTCCAGGTCAAAGGCAGAAATCTTCAATTTTGGAGAATACTGGAAACGCAATTTTTATCTTTGTCTTCCTGAGGCTTCACGAAGAGCCTTGAGAAATCCTGGATGAACTTGATAACCCAGTTTTTGTGCTTTGTAGACATCTTCCCAGGCTTTGTCGTGTTCTCCCTTAAAGTAATGAGTAATGGCATGATTGTTGTAGACCCCAACATGCTTCGGGTTTATCTCTATGGCTTTAATATAATCAGAAATGGCCTTGTCAAGCTGGCCTTTGCATAATAGGCATTCCCCAGATTGTAGTAGACAGAAGCAAGCATCGGGTTTAACTCGATGGCCTTGTTGAAATCAGAGATGGCTTTGAATCGATGCCAAGCACATCGTCATGGTTTCGGGGTCCGGCTTGTACATCGGATTACAGCCAGTTTCCATGGAAAAGGCTGCGCCGTCCGATCTATCCCCTGGATTCCGAGACGGAGTGTACTCTGGACAGGTTTAGCGGAAGCGTTTCCTCCAGTAATTGGATAACAGCTCCGAGCAGAACACCAGCACGATAACAATGCTGATCATCGCCATCGTCTGCTGATACTCTAAAAGCTGTGTCGTTGAGCGAATATAAAGACCAATACCACCCGCCCCGACGAATCCGAGGATCGTTGAAGCTCGGAAAATCGAGTCCCAATTGTAAATGATGATACCGATCCAAGCGGGTTTGACCTGGGGAAGGATTCCATAAACGAACGTTTTGACTTCGTTTGCTCCAGTGGCCCTGATCGCCTCCACGATCTCCATGTCGATGGCTTCAACCTGCTCAGACATCAGTTTGCCAGCGAATCCGATTGTTCCAAATAAAAGAGCGATTGTGCCTGCTATGGGGCCGAAGCCTAGAATGACGACCAGTATCATTGCCCATATGATCTCCGGGATTGCACGCGCGAACGCGATAAAGCCACGCGCCAAGGGATAAAGAATCAACTTGTTAGGCGTAACGTTCCACGCTGCAAACCAGGCAAGCGGTGCTGAAATAAGTCCACCGAAGAAAGTGGAGAGCATGGACATCTCGAACGTCTCGAGAATAGCGTAAAGGATATTGCTTTGGGCCACATATGCCATATCCGGCGGTAGCAGCCTTTCGGTCAAAAACTTGCCGAGACGCCCCAGCATTCCTATGAGCCTGGATATCGGAATATTCAAATAGTGAATGGTCCACAAGGCAAGAACCAGGCACAGCAACAGGCACGCAAATTTCACGATTCGCGTTACCCGACGACGGGTCAAATAGCCTTCGCGAGCTTTGTAAATGTTGTTATCCATATGCGTCATCCCACTCGATCCCACCAGCATCTCTAAATCTAAATCAGTCGTTCCCGGACACGATTGGAAAGGTACTCGCCAAGGAGCACCATAATCACGACGCCAAGTACAACAGTTCCAGCCCGGTCGTAGGCCAGTTGCATGATACATTCCTCGAAAATAAACCCAATACCTCCAGCTCCGACCATGCCCAGAATCGCGGCGCGCCTTAGATTTATTTCCGCTTGAAAAATTAGATTCCCGACGAATATATGAAAGACTTGCGGAATAACCCCATAAATAATGACAGAGATCCGGTTGGCACCGGTGGCCCTGATTGCCTCTATCGAACCCTCGTCGATATTTTCCACAGCTTCGGCCGTGGTCTTTGACAGAAATCCGACAGAACGGCACGCAAGGGCGAGCATTCCTGGAAACGCTCCAAGTCCCAAGGCAGATACGAAAATCAACGCAAAGATCAACTCATGGATCGAGCGCGATAGTACCATGATTGAGCGACCAAGTACGAATGTAACGGGGTAAAAGGGTGTTATGTTTTGCGCCGACAGGTAGGCAACCGGCAATGCAAGGAATACAGCTATGAGCGTACCCCAGAAAGCCATTAGTAATGTATCGAAAAGCGGACCCAGAATGTGAGGAAAATAGGCGAGATCGGGCACGAACCAGGCGGCGGTCTCGATCATCTCCTCCAATCCACCCGAGCGGGACCAATCGGCCCCATATAAAAAGACGTGGGTGGTCCCCGCCGTTATTATGCATGCCACGGCAAGGTAGATGGCAAGGCGTTTCAGCACTTTGCCCCCAGGCCGCAACGGATTTCCGGTTTTCAAAGCGATCGGGGTGTCATTGGGGATACTTCCAATCATCCAATTCAAGCTCTTTTGCTTCCAATACCTAATTATAGATTTTATAAAGAAAATCATCGGTGACCATCGCGGTGTCGGCATCGCAGATTTTCACTCCCTTTCGAAGGCCTATGATCCGACTCGAGAATCTCTTTGCGATGTGCAGATCGTGGACACTAACGAGGATTGGTATTTGCCGTTCACTGGCAATCGAAGTCATGAGTTCCATGACTTCGATTGAAATTTTTGGATCTAGACTCGATACCGGCTCGTCCGCAAGAAAAATCTTAGGATTCTGCATCAGCGCTCGGGCAATGCCGACGCGCTGACGCTGACCGCCACTTAATTGGTCCGCACGCTTCATAATATGGTCGATAATTCCAACACGATTACAGACCTCCAATGCTCGGTCGATATCTTCGCTGTGGAATGCGCGTATAATACAGCGCCATGTACTCGTAAAACCGAGACAACCAGACAGAACGTTCTCGAGAACGGTCAACCTCTCCACAAGATTAAACTCCTGGAATATCATTCCCATGTCCTGCCTGATGGCTTGCAGCTTCTTACCATTCAGACGGGTAACGTCCACTCCGTTCAAAGTAACGCTGCCTTCATCCGGTTCCACCAGCCTGTTTATGCAGCGAAGAAGCGTCGATTTGCCGGAACCGCTCAACCCAAGCACCGCAACAATTTCCTGGGCATTGACCGATATGTCGACACCCTTGAGGGCGATCTCGCCGGTATCGTAAGTCTTCTTGATTCCATGAACGTCTAATAGTGCCATTTGTCATAACTCCATATCTGGGGCAACCCTACTTCGCCGGAGGCAATCCTTCGCGCTCACACTTCAAACAACCCGTACTCCCGGGCACCCGGTCGGCGGTGGTACAACTAATCGGCAGTGGCGCTATCCCCTCAACATGAAGCACAGAGCAAGTCCTCGTCGAATCGGCCCTCGTGTCATCCTTACTCAGGACAGGCTCTTTACAGGATAAACTATTCAAACCAGGCCAGAGAATGGTACTAAGGTTCGAACTTCCCAATGTGTTGCTACAGTGTTCGGTATCAATCCATTCCTCTCAACAGAGGAATCTTGCGTTACTTTTTCTTCAGCTTTTTTTTCACTTCAAGGATAGCGCGCAACGGATCGTAGTGAGCGTCGATCGCTGGATTGAAGCCTACAACCCCCAGTGCTTTCAGTTGGGCCTGTACTTCAGGTATGTCCCCTAAGCTTAAGAATGCGTCCGTAAGTCGCTTCATTAATTCCGGGTCCATAGTTTTTTTGTTTACCGCAATGGTATCGACTGGAATTTCTGGTGAAATCCAGAGGTAGTTGAAATCCTCCTTTTTAATATTCCCGTCGCCAATCATGATGGCAACCATTGAAAGAGAGACGAATGCGGCATCCGCCTTTCCCCTGTCGACCGCTCTTGCGCTGGCAGTATGAGAGCCCGAATAAAAAATCCTCCCGAAATACTCTTCGAGCGTTTTGCCGCCAATTTGGTCGGCGAAGAGGGCCCGCGGGAGAGCATTGCCGGAAGTGCTTCCCGGATCGACTAAAGCGAGTACACTATTTTTCAAGGAGTCAATCGTCTCGAACTTGCTTCCCTTTTTCGTGATGAGGGCACCCAGGTAACAAGCGCATGGTTTGTCCATGAACATATCTGCTGGAAGGGCCATGCTTGCGATTGGTTGGATTGCTCCTTTCGACTTCTCATGAGCTATGATGTAGATCTTCGGTCCAAGAGTTCCCACGTGGACAAAGCCACTCAGCATCGCCTCGACCACCGAAGCATAGGAGGTCGTTGCATAGAAATCCATATTCACTCCGGCCTTTTCGCTTACTAATTCAAGAACCTTTTCCCATTTTTCGGCGAGAACGGACATCTCCTCCGTTCGGATGACAGCGAATGTGAGATTTTCCTTTTCGGCGGCGACCACAGCCTGTTGCATGAACGTCCCGACAAGAATCGTGATTACAATGCAGGTCCTAATTATGAGATGTTTCATAGCGTCTTCCTCCTTGTTTTTGGTTTGTATCGTTTTTACATATCGAACTGTTCGCAGGGCACGAACCGCCCGCCGTCCCGAGGACGTAAGTCGTATTTCCGGGATTGTCCGCTTCAGTCTTGTTGTCCAGTCCGTAATCATAAACCGAAACCGCCTCCTGCGATCCCGACATTAGCTGAAAGAGCACAAATGGAGAAGCGATGGATTTGGTGAAAAACCAATGCACATGATCCCCCAACACATGCTTCACACCGAAGGTGATGCCGTGATGCCGCAGGGAAATACATGACAAAAAGAGGTTTGTCAAGGGAAATATCTGACCACACCTTGAATGCTGCAGTAAAATATGTATAAATAGTGTTTGAACTATAATCTCTAATAGTTTGAATATACGGGATAATATCGCAACAAGAGTGGCCCAAATGTAACCGCCCCTGTTGGTGTGTTTCAAACAAAAATCCCATTCTTCATTCAACGCCTGGCGCCAATACTTGTCCTGGTGCAACCGAATTCCTAAGCCAAAGTTGATTTTAAATTCCGTTCTGCGTTCAAACAAGGCTCAATTACCCTTTCACCGATGGAGGCGGCATTGCCGCTGCCTTGAAAAGTCCCATTGACTTATCCAGATGAGTATCACTTGAGGCTGTTATAACAGTAATTATCCCGGCTTGGCGGATAAAAGAAAAGCACACCCCTCACAGTATTCTATCAAAGAAAAAAATGATAAAAATTTGAAGGTGTCCCTAGCTTGCCGCCACCAGTAAAGTCAGAAAATAAGCCGGTGTCAGACAGAAGATTACCGAAAAAACACGGTAATATTTTTCTGCTAGGCGGTTTTAAAGCAGACAAACCCAACGATGCACCAAAAGCAGGATTCCAACCTGCAGGGGTGTCAGTCCAATGTGGCCATAATAGCTGGGGAGAACGGTGTATTAGGCGACATCTCCGAGAATAGATAAGGAAGTTGCAGCGGTGCAATCGCAATTATAGGTATATAGGGAGCTGTCATTTATTTATGTTCGTAAACGATCTCTCCTCCGATAATGGTTTTTTCGACAGTAATGTTTCTGATTTCCCACGGATCAATCTCAAGCGGGTTGTCGGATAAAACAACCATGTCCGCCAGTTTGCCCAACTCGATCGATCCCTTGATATCTTCTTCAAAGGAGGCGTAAGCACCATTGATAGTATAGACCCGCAAGGCTTCCATTGGGGATAATTTTTCTTTGGGCCCGATGTCCACTCCACTGCGGGTTTTTCTGTGTACCGCACACCACATGCCCCAAAGAGGATTGGAGGGCCACACCGGGTTGTTGGGTGTGCACACCGGACAGTCTGAATGGGCACAAGAAATAATACCCATATTAATTGCGGTCTTGGCGGGGACCATTCGACTGGCGCGTTCTTCCCCGATAAAATCATTGATGTGCTGGTCGCCCCAGTACCAAGGGTGGAAGAGGTAAAAGTCGGCGATGATATCCAGCCGATTCATCCTCACAAGATCTGCTTGAGTCGGGCAGAGACAATGCTCAATGCGGTGCCGGGGATCAGGCCTCGGATACTTTTCCATTGCCTGTTCAATAGCATTTACAGCCATGGTAATCGTGTAATCTCCCTGGGCATGTATAGCAACCTGATACCCGAGCCGATGGGATTCTGTTACGATCTCATTTATTTGTTCCTGAGTGTATCGCAATCCCTCCATCCCCTTTGTATCTTTCGATATGTATGGTTCGTTGAATGCGCAAGTGTAACACTGAATGGAACCATCCATAATAATTTTGACGCCTCCCAATCGAAGCATATCATTGCCATATCCGGTGCGCAGTCCCAGATCGTTGGCTCGGTAAAACTCTTCATAGATCATTAGATAGGTTCTGATCTTTAAGTTGCCTTCTGCCACAGCCTCCTGATAGGCCCTGAACGATTCGGGTGTATCAGGTGCTCCTGCCTCACCGGTGGATGTGACGCCAGTTTTCACATATTCCTCACTCATCCTGGCAAGTCCTGCTTTCAAATCTTTCAGTGTTGGTTGTGGGACCAATGATTCCATGATGGGGACATCCCGCAAGATCCCTGTGGGTTCGCCAGTTACCGGATCCTTGTCAATGACACCTCCTTCCGGGTTCGTCGTGTCTTTCGTTATACCGGCCAGTTCAAGGGCTCTACTATTGACAACATGAGCGTGATATCCGCGTATTATGATAATCAGTGGGTTGTCTGGGGCTACGGCATCCAACTCTTCCCTGGTGGGCCATCTTTTTTCCTTCATTCTTTCGGGAACATAATTTCTCCCGCCTATCCAGTCGCCTTTTAATGTTTCTTTGACTCTTTCTCTGATGCGTTTCTGCAAATCAACAATCGACGGATTTAACTCTGCTGCCACATCGATCAGATCTAAACTGTAAAAGAATGCACCCGTGGAAACGGGATGGGTATGAGCGTCTATGAATCCGGGAACCAGAGTCTTACCTGCCAAATTAATGACCTTGGTATCTTCTCCAATCAAAGGAGTTACATCATCGTTGATCCCCACCCGCACGAATTTGCCATTTAGTACCGCAACAGCCTCGGCATTTGTATCGTGCGCGTCAACAGTAATAATTTTTCCATTTTTAATCACTAAATCTGCCGGTATTCCATTCATTTAAATTTTTCCTCCTTGTATGTTTTCAAATGGTCGTAGACAAATCAGGCATGAAATTAAGAGAGGGTTTCATCTCCCATATATGACTTTCCATCAGGGATAGGGGACATAAGTTTATAAATTACTATTTTTCAATAAGAGAATAATTATTCCGCTTAACCAATTCTTTGCTTCGCTTTACTGATAAACTTACCGCCGGTTGAGATATCTCTAGTTTTTGCCCCAATCATGTTTGACTAATCCCAAATCACTCGTTGCCCAAAAAGACAATAAGTTGCAAGCCTGAGCGGTTCTATTATCCTTTCCTGAAGCCAATACATAATACACACAGAACATCTATTCTCGATTTTCCCAGCATATTTAAATCTTAACATAAAGTCTCTTTATTGCAACTTATAAACTTATGTCCCCTAATTTAAATTCACCTTTTCAATTTTCTGATAAATGCCTCGCCTTGTTCCATCAAATCTCCATGATCCGCAGGTGCGGTAAGGTTATCTATCAACTCTTTAGTATAACGCCTCAAGACATCGTCAGCTCGCTGACAACCCTTTTCCTGCCACTCTTCAAGAGTCAACTGAGGGAAAATATCGCTTTGATAGTAAGCTTGACGGAAGCGTTTAAGCGTTAGGTCAGAGGTTAGGAAGTTTCCTCCAGGGCCTGCTTCAGCAATTTCATCCAATGCAACTAAATTGTAATCATATGAAAATCCTTTGGCAAAAATGCGAGCCTGCTCTATGACTTCATTGGCATAAACAGCAGCAGCCGGGGAAAAGACTTTGTAACCCAGGATGGACCCTACAAACGCTGCCAATCCCGTCTTACCCATACAACTCATCAATTGGCTCATCCACTGATGCCCTGAATTAATAATGTCTGCACCCCATCCCATACCACTTCCCGAACTTCCGTAATGAGGCAAATGATAATATTCCATCATTTCTGCACAGACCTGATTTACCAAATGACAGTTCGGGTCGGCAAATACACCCAGTCCTTTCATGTCCAAAAAGGAAAGCGAATATCCGAGTATTACAGGTGTACCCTCTCTAATCAACTGGCTAAGCGTCAACCCGGCGAGAAGCTGAGCATTAAGGAGACATAATGACTCGGCAGCCGTAATCGGTGCCGTTGCACCAGCAATAGCGCCGGAACTATAAATAAAAGGTAAGCCCCGCTCGATAGTGACCATCATCTTATCCACAGTTCCGCGATTAATCACTAGTGGAGCGATGGGATTAAAAAAGGGGATTATGAAGGGCTTTGATGACAGATCACCATAGAGACCCTCCATAAGCTCGATTACCGATAGAAAGGCATTCTCATCGGAAACGAGAACCACCAGGGGTTTAATAGTATTGGATGTCATTTCCAAGATCGAATAGACGTCCAGAACGTTTACGGGGACGTCCTGTAGGATGCCAATGGTGCTAATGGCGTCATAGCTGGGTAGCTTCCCCCCAAGACGAACCGTTAATGCCATATGTTCCCGGGTAAAGGGGACAACATTATCGTTTTCTGGATCTTGGTAGTAGAGGTCAGTCACCCCAATACCAAAGCGGGTATCACCTGGCAGTAGAAAAGCGAGGTCACCTTTGCGATTATAAATTTCAATTAAGGAAGGTGCCATTTTTAAAGCCCCGTGGACTACTTCAGGGGGGATACGCACTATGTCATCACTCACCGCATTCGAACCTATGTTCTTGGAAAAAATCCTTCTGGCCTCCTCCGATTCTACCCGCACTCCGACAGAAGATAAAATCTTCAATGAATCAGAATGAATTTTCTCCTTTTGTGCGTCATTTAAGACGATGAGGGTGGATCGTATAATATTTGTGGTTTCCATAGCTCCTCGTTTAAAATATCTGATCAAAGGTATGATCATGTATAATAATGCTACATTTCATGACTTATGTTTCAATCGCTATTGAACCATTAAAATAGCAGCTTTCGAAAAGAAATCAAGCATTTTTGGGCCTTCAATTTTTTCACCTTCAAGGCAGAGCAAGCATTGCCAATTAACGCTGCAAATCAGCCGCAGCATATAGCTGTTGGCTGCAAGAGCAATGTTAGGCCGCTCGACCTTTTTCTCCTTTCCAGGGCCTGAGACGAGGTATCCACCGTGGAACATTAGCTTTGTAATCTAAGAACTCTTTCCCGAATCGTTTCTCCAATTCAGGTTCTTCGGACAGTATGAAGTAGATATTAACCATTACGAAAAAAACTACCGCCCAAATTAGTATTGGTAACGATGCCAAAAGAAAGGACTCTCCGACAATGATAAAAAGAACTGCTGATATCATCGGGTTTCTGCAATACCTATATGGACCCTCAATAACCATTTTTTGTGTCGGATCCCAGGGGGCCAAAGTTCCTTTGCCAATTGTAGCAAACAACTTATTTGTCACAATAAATATATAGAGGCCAATGGTAACAAGGAGGAAACCTATCGCAATTCTATAGGGGAAAAAGGTTTTCTTTTCGATTAATGGAAACAGGTGCTCAATATTTCCCACATACAATAAAAAGGGTAATAATACAGCCACAATAAACGGCAGTGAAAGAACTGCTTTTAGATGGCGCATCATTTTTTTTCGGTCAAACAATTAGTTATTAAATAAAGCTTTCATTTTAATAGAACTTAGATAAACTGTTCAGGGTATAGATTTAGAATCTAAACCTTGCAAATTTTGGGCTTCAAATTTTCCAGGTCGAAGGCAGGAATTGATCAGCGCCGATAAAAATCGGCAAAATGGCAATACACTGTTATTTTGAAGTAATGATTTAAAAAAAGAATCTTATACCTATTCCCACTTCCAGGTCGAAATCTGTATCCGGTGTTAGGTTCAGCACCGGCACCAATTCCAGAAAAGCTCCCAATGGCATATTGTCGAATAGATACTCAATGCCGGCTGGAATCCTAATGCCAAATTTGTTATCCTTGTTCTCACGATTGATAAATTGGACACCTCCGCCAAAATATAATGGGAGTTTACCTTTTTTCACTTCGATTAAGTCATACAAATGGTAGAGATAATCTCCATATATATGAAATTCATTGTCGCCGCTGGTCTTCCATCCGACACCGGCATCGATTGCACTGTTATTATTGATCATGTATTTGCCGGTGATGCCAGTTGGTTCTCTATCAATCACACCGATTCCAAACTTTTTTCTTTCAATTGCAAGGGCATTAGTCGCTAAAAACACTATCAAGGGTATTATCAGGTATTTTACTTTCATGTGATCTTTCCTTTTCCTTTACTCATTCGAGATAATTTATTTGCAGGCGAATATCTCCTTGTAGCCTACAAAGCTGTCGTATTTTTCTGCCCTAATCACCACAGACGACAATTTCAAGATTCGATGGAAATGTTAACAATGCAATAGCTTTTTAAAACCCGAGGTAACTTGCCATTATATAGGGTGAATTCAACTTCAAAGTGCACCACATAAAATTATAGTTGGACATGATGTGTATTCTGGTAGTGTGAGGAAGAGCAACCAACCCACACACAGAAGGA
>SDBU01007182.1_pt1 | contig 12890 bp, 14 predicted proteins | sample 2277071 | NCBI WGS metagenome assembly SDBU01 (sample SAMN10397929, study PRJNA504765) | marine sediment metagenome | isolation source: marine sediment core GS08_GC12, 126 cmbsf | place: Arctic Ocean: Gakkel Ridge, Loki's castle | collected 2008 | reverse complement strand
GAAAGGGCATTCTTGCTGATTCCTGTTTCCTCACGAACCCGCCGGCCGGTTCGAATCGCGCTCTGGAAAATGTGGCGCAGTGGCAGACTCACCATCCTTGCCTTTTCGGCGACTTCCAGTGCTTGCCCCACCTGACCCAGAACCTCATACTCACCAACTATCATTGAATCCAGGCCGCAGGCAACACGGAAAAGGTGTTCAACCGCCGCCTCCCCCTTGATGATATAAGCATACTGGCTCAAATCAACATTGGGGGTATCCAGGTGAGCCTTCAAAAAATTGAGGCTTGCCTCCTCGCCACGGCGACCATCACCACCGGTGGTATAGACTTCAGTGCGGTTACAGGTAGACAGTATTATACCCTGGGAAGCATGGGAACGAAGTAGTGATAGGGCATCAGGAAGCTTACCGCTCCTGATTGCCGCCATCTCACGGACGGTAATTGGTGCTGTCCGGTGATTTATACCTATAAGGCTAACGTACACAATAATCCAGCCTGCCTCATATATTATTTTTCCTGTGCTTTCAGATTGGTGAGCAGAACAGCCCGGGCTCTCTCCCGTTCCCCCTTCCTCAATAGCCCAATCAGCAAATCCAGGTCGAGCGCCTCCTGCCAGCCATCACCTTCAACCTTAATTCCCAGCCGCGTTACTTCGGCACGTACCTCATCAACCAGAAGGGCCAGAGCCGCATACTCATCCCCGAAGTCCTTCTCCAACCTGGTTCGAATTTTCCGGGCTAAAGCCGGGCTCCGGCCATTAGTCGAGACGGCAATGGCAACATCCCCCCGGCGCAGATACGAGGGAACGATGAAGTCGGATTTTTCGGCATCGTCCACCACATTGACCAGAACAGCGTTCCGGTGGGCTTCTTCCACTACCTGCCGGTTAAGCTCGTTATTATTGGTGGCCGCAATGCCAATAAAGGCGCCTTTAAGGTCCCCGGTCTGGTATTCCCGGTTAAGGACGCGTATTTCACCGCTTGCCACCAGCCGGCCTAGCTCAGAGTAGAGGTCAGGGCTAATTACCTCAACATTAGCTCCGTGCTCAAGAAGGGCTCTTACCTTTCGCAGAGCCACCTGACCGCCACCAACCACCACGCACTTCTTGCCTCTAATATTGAGGTAAATCGGATAGTAGGCCGGACCCTGGTTACCCTTTTTCATACCAGATATTTGACCCTCGTCTTCTTGAATTCCTTTGTGCTGTAGAGCAATACGTATTCAGTAAGGCCAGTATTACGCGACACTGTATCCGCTATCTCCTGGCATATCTCTCTGGAGTGACCGTGAATCATGGCGAACAGGTTATATTGCCAGAGCTGGTTAGTCTTTCTTTCATAGCAGTGACTCACTTCCCGCAGTGAAGCCAGTTCCCGGCCAGCGGAGTCCACCTTCTCCGGCGGAGCTACCCAGCAGGTCATAGCGTTTGCCCTGAACCCGGCGCTCTTGTGGTTAATAGCCGCACCAAAGCGCCGCATAATACCACGGTGTAAAAGAGACTGGCACTGGGTAAGAAAATTATCCTCATCCATACCCAGTCGGGCGGCAATGGCAGCAAACGGTGATGGAATTAGAGGTAAGTCCAGCTGCAGCTCGTTGATTATCCGCCTGTCTAATGGGGAAAGCTCAACCTCTTGTGGCAGAGCACCGTCAGGATTGGTTCCGATGTCTGCCGACTGACCGTTTCCATCCATAGCGAAATAAGCACCTATCTTGAACAGCTTTATTGCCGGCAGGGAAAAGACAGTTTCAGTCTCAATAGGGCTGGTTAGCCGTTTTATCTCAGCCTCCATGTCAGTAGCGGGGGAAACAGCCAGGGTGAACCAGAGGTTGAAGTGATGGTCTCGTTCATAGCCGTGGCTGACTCCCGGATGCTCGCCAATAAGCCTTTCGGCTCTATCCAGCTGGTCTTCTGCCACCCTCATTGCTACCAGTGTGGTCCGGTAACCGAGACGTCTGGCATCCAGTACCGGGCTTATCTGGCGGATGACCCCCTTTGCCTTTAGCTGCTCAATACGATGAATTACCTCGTCTCCATCGATGCCTAGGCGCAATCCGAGCTCGGCATATGGCTCCCTGGTTAACGGAAATTCCGCCTGCAGCCGGTTAATCAGCTTTCGGTCAATACTATCCAGATTTAAATTAGACATTGATTAAATCCTTGGGCGGCGCTGCCGGCTGGTAGATACAGTAGGGCTCAGCCTCCAGATAATCCCCGGTGGACTCGTAGGCACGCGCCCGGCAGCCACCACATATCCTTTTATATTCACAAGCAGCACATTTCCCCTTGAGATTAGAAAGGTCTCTCAGGCTGCGAAACAAAGTTGAATCAGCCCAGATATGGCTAAAACTTTCCTTTCTTAAGTCGCCGGCTTCCATATCAAGATACCCGCATCCTTTTACCTTTCCCTGGTGGGATATAAAGCAGAAGCCAGTACCAGCCAGACAACCGCGGCTAATAGTATTCGCCGGATTATGACCGGAAGCAGGTCCCGGCTTCTTTATTCCCTGGTTTTGCTTCTGCCTCTGCTTCACTATTCGCAGGTAGTGGGGGGCATCGGTGGGCTTGAAGAACAGCCTGTCCCCCAGCTCCAGCTGCTTATCATATATCCAGTTCAGAGTTTCCTCGTATTGCTCAGGTGGCAGTTCTACTGATTCAAGTCCCTTGCCCCGGCCGGTAGGTACCAGCATAAAGGGGTGAAAGGCAACCGCACCCAGCTTAAGTGCCAGGGCGAGAAGTTCATCCAGATAGGTGACATTCAGCCTGGTGATGGTGCTGTTAATCTGAATTTCAATGCCGGCCTGACGGGCGTTAGCGATACCGTCCAGGGCGGCTTCAAAGGCACCAGCCTGACCACGAAAATCGTCCTGGAGTTCAGCCACCGGGAAGTCCAGACTCACCCCGAGGCGCGATATCGGGATATCCTTCAGTTCAGCCGCCAGTTCCGCGGTAATAAGCGTGCCGTTGCTGCCCATAACCACCCTTAATCCCTTGTTCACGGCGTATTTAGCGATTTGCCGGACATCCTGGCGGGTGAGCGGCTCGCCGCCGGTGAGGATAATAATCGGCTTGCCCACTTCCAGTATCTGGTCAATGAGGCGAAAGCACTCATTAGTCGATAGCTCACCACTGTACGGGCCCTCGCCCGCTGAGCCCCGACAGTGAGCGCAAAACAGGTTGCAGCTTCGGGTTATCTCCCAGGCTACCAGGTGCAATCTGGGCGTGATGAGTTCTCCTGGCTTCAGGTCACTCTTAATCTCGGCTGTCATGAGCCAATTCCAATCTCCTCGTCGCTGAGATAGCACGCCGGGTCTTCTGCCCAGACATCATTAAAGACCGCCTCCGCGCGCACTCGCAGGTTGCCGTTGCAGAGGTCAAGATACTGGCACCGCGCACAGCGGCCCCGGAGCAAAGGCTTGCGATTCTTTAGCCCGCGGAGTAGCGGCTCGGAAGAATCCGTCCATATGTCAGCAAATTTCCTCTGACGAACGTTACCCAGTGAGTAATGCCACCAGAACTGGTCCGGGTGGACATCACCTGTATCATCAACCGCGCCTATTCTAACGCCTGAGTTGTTGCCTCCGTTCGTTCTGAGTAGATTCAGGACTTTACGGGCGCGCGGTTGGTCCTGTTCCCTCAGCTTGAGATAGAGATAAACACCATCAGCATGATTGCCCACGGTGAGGATTTCCTTGTTTAAACCACGCTGACTGAAGTCCAGGGTACGTTCACAAATCATGTCCACCACTGACCTGGTCTGAGAGTGAGTGATATCCTCCTCTCGCAGGCTACCGCCTCGACCCGAATAAGCCAGATGATATAAGCAGACACGGTCTATTTTTTCATCCTCTACCAGCCGGAAAATAGCCGGAATTTCCTGATAGTTAAAGCGAGTTATGGTCAACCGCAGCGATACCCTTAACCCCAGAGAGACACAGCTTCTAATCCCCTCCAGGGCGGCCCGGTAAGCGCCGTTTTTGCCGCGAAAGCGGTCATTGTTCAGCCCGATGCCATCCAGGCTTATTCCAACCTCGGCAAAACCGACGTTACTGATTTCTCGGGCGACTACATTGGTAATCCGGGTGCCATTGGTGGAAAGGGCAACCCTTACCCCCAGTTCCCGGGCCAGGCTCGCCAGTTCAAAGAGGTCTTTCCTGAGAAGGGGCTCGCCTCCAGAAAACAGGATTACCGGTACACCAAAATCAGCCAGGTCACGAATAAACGCTTTCCCCGCCGCTGTATCCATTTCTTCAGGAGACCGGCTGTTGTCAGCGCTGGCATAACAGTGGATGCAACTTAAATTACATTGCCGGGTACAGTTCCAGACGACGACCGGTCGTGGGTTATCCTTTTTTTCATAGCGAAGATAATCACCCTGCCCTATAGTGTCACAGAGCAAGCGTGTTATTGATATCACCCGCTAGCACCTCCTTTAATCTTCCCCTGAATCCGGCTACGGTATTGCTGATGTGCGGCTACCAGTGAAACCAGAGCTCCATCCATAACGTGGTCTACCAGTGGTATTGCCTCTACGACACGCCCGGTAAATGCATCCTTTTTCTTCATCAGATGAGTAGCCGCGCTCATAATGGGATCGCGGTGCAGGATAAAAGCCTCTACGGAATCGGTAAGCGGAAGGCCTAGATTAGCCAGTGTTTCACCATGGTTATGACCGACGTTACGGGCCAGTTCAATGGTCTCCTCTCGCTTAGAAGGCTCAGTTACGTATTTGATAATCAGGCTGAGAAGCCGCCGACCCAGGTCAGCCAATTGTGCTTGTGATTCCTTGCTGAGATTGCCGTACCAGGCAGTCTTATCGAGAAATTTACGAGCAATTTCCCGGTGCAGATGGATAGTATCTTCTAACTCGATGACCAGGTCTTTTATGCCGAGCATCCTTGGATGCGTACCAATGAACTTCTTTAAGTCGGCTCTCGCATAACGGCGGTGACCACCCGGGGTGACGAAAACCTTTATCTTACCTTCATCTGTCCACTGGCGGAGAGTTACCTCACTAACTCCCAGGATATGGCTGGCTTCACTTATGCTGATCAAAGTTTCTTGAGCCAAAACCCATCCCCCTAAATAAACTGGAACTAAACAGGGTAAAAATAGCTGGTTTTAATCCTGACAACTGATTGCGACTGAAACTTACTAAATCTATAGAAATCTATAAAATTCTATAACATTATAGTTGATTTAGTAGGTATATGCAAGTATAATACTTAGTAAAAACTACCTGGTTTACGTAGTAAAATAACCCATTTTTAAGCATGATGCATTACATAACACCAGCAAAGGGGGCACTTTGGGCTTGAAAAAAGCAAACTTACTCAGTACAAGACGGTTCGTGATGCCTCCAGAGTTAAAAGGGATAGCAAAAACGGGGAAAGCGAAAGGTTGAAACAGTCGGGAAATGCGATATAATAAAAGGGTAATAGAGGTGTGTAACTATGGAGAAGCCAAACACTCATAACCAATCAGGTGATAAACAAAGTATAGAGCCCATGGTAAATAGTCCATATCGGGTGAAGAATCTTGGAAATCTCAGGAACTCTAAGGGGAAATCGCTCCAGGCAAGACCAGAAATGTATCTTTGCCGTTGCGGTGGCTCAGCTAATAAACCTTTTTGCGACGGCACACATGTAAAAATAGGCTTTTCCGGTGATAAGAGTGAGGATAGAGTGCCTGACAGGTTGGATGACTATGCCGGCAAAGAAATAACCATTCATGACAACCGGGGTGTCTGCGCGCATTCCGGGTACTGTACTGACAATTCACCTTCTGTTTTCAGGATGGGCAGTGAGCCATGGATTGAGCCGGATGAGGCTGGTGCGCAGGAAACAACCCTGACAATAAAAGTGTGCCCATCGGGAGCGCTAAGTTATACCAAAGACGGCGTTCTTCATAAAGACCGGGAGCAGGAACCTTCCATCACTGTCTCGAAAGAAGGGCCGTATCGTGTTGTTGGAGGACCGGAACTAAAAGACCCCGGTAGCAAGCCGGAATCCAAAGAGCACTATACGCTATGCCGATGTGGGGGGTCAAATAACAAGCCATTCTGCAGCGGGGAACACTGGTATATCAACTTCAAGGATGAGAAAAACTAAATAAAGTAGTGAGCATTTTGGGTTGGGCGCAGGTTCGGGTCCCAGCGAGTTTACTATCGTTTTAGGTAACATGGCCATGAAGAGGTTTTAATAAAAAGGCGGGAGGTGATAGCCATGAAGTGCGACGTTTGCGGTAAGGAAATCCCATCAGATGAGATCCATACCTACCAAGGACGCAATTTGTGCGAGGACGACTACATCGAGGCCATATCACCCGAAAAGAACTGTGACCCCTGGGCAACCTACCTGTCAAGTCGCGAGAGAGGGACCATAGGGATAAAGAGTACCGAGGACTTTACTGAAACGGAGAAGGCAATCTATGAGTTCGTCAGGAGCAAAGGGCGGGCAACGAGAGAAGAGGTGATGGCGGAGCTGGGTATTTCGGCCAATGACCTGGAACCACAAATAAACGTTCTGATGCACGCTGAACTGCTCAAAGAACGCAGCGAAGGCGATGCCATGTACCTTATCCCTGTACCCGTTGCGCGATAACAGATATTGTCCCAGGCCTCATGTCTTTATTGAGGCAGGGCAGTTGACATAAAGTATGGCAAGCCAGTTAGTGAATTATCCTAAAATTCTACTCCGCTAAAATCCAACCCATTTTTATCCCAAATTCTGACACCCATGATAAAAACGCAGTTTCAAGTGTAACAATCTCTGCGGAATAATCGTATTATACTATAGAACACCGGGAATTTTGAGGAGGGTGAAATGCACCGCAATACAGTTGAACGCAATCGCGAGCGAACTGAGAGACTCATGGAGAAGCTCTTTGGTCGACAAGAAAAGGGAACAGGAATATCATTGCGAATTTGTGAAGTCTTACTCTTTTCTTCCATTCTAATTACATCTTACTCCGTTATCATAGGTTGATTGGTAGACTTGCCTGAATTTGCCGGTTACTTTGTCTATATTCCTTCCGGGACAGGCCGGGCTTAGTGCGCCCACTAAGTCGTTAACTTTACATGAAACCAAATATAACGAATAATAGGGGGTAAGGCCAATCAGCCTCAAACCCCATATTATCTTACATAACATATATAGTGCGCCCCAATAATGTACACAGGTAAAGCGGTTTACATAAATATTACAGCTTATCCCTAATATTCGAGATAAAGCTTAGAGCTTCACTCGTCATAGCTATTATATTGTCACCTATCCTCTTACCTGACTTAACTCCATCAGTTAGCGCCTCAGGAGCTTTTTTGTGTTCTTCAATAATCGTCGATAGCTCGGTAACAATACCTTCTAGCTTTTTCCCTGACGTGAACTGAGAGTCGAGTTTCTTGGCTTCCACTTTTATAGCGTCCTTTAAAAATAGTACATTTTCTGCCCGCCACTTACGGTTTCTTCTTTCTTGTTCGTCTCCTGGCGGTGAACCGCTAGATGCAATATTACAAATTTCGAGAATCCAATCTTGCACTTCTTTCGTACGTTGGATTGTCCGTTGTACATCTCGCTCTCTTTTCTGTAAGCTTTGGGTATGCAAAATAGATGCAACACCTATTCCTAACGCTACAAGAACAGCAGCGACCGTAATCCAATCTCCTTCCATACCACCATTATACCACATACCATTTTATGTAAACTCATCACCTGCCCATGCCATTCGGGGTGTTCAAGAGGGGCGAAGCCCTGTTGGAAAATCCCCCTGAATCCCCCTTTTCAAAGGGGGACTTCTCTTTTTTATCAAAGGGTGGAAAACGTGTGCTTCTCCCTTTCGTAAAGGGAGACTGAGAGGGATTTAGCCCGGGGATAAAGGGGGTGGGTTACCAGTAAAACAGTAACAGTGGTCATTTACTACGCAGAAGAGAGATTGCTTTCTTGGCCTCCACGCAGTGCCCCTCCAGTTTTTTTCGCTCCGTTTCTTCCCCGCCCAGCTTATCAAAGGTCTGCGCAAATATGTCAGTTACATTTCCCAGGGGGTCACTTAGTTTATTCCCAAAGCCTTCCGCAATACTGGTTATGTAGTCAGTCTTAAGGCTCAGTTCAGTAACGGCGGAAAGAAACTCATACCTGGAAGCATATTCCAGGTCCTGGGAATATATGGCACAGTGCTTAAGGACAGCATCTACCCATTCCATAATCTCTTTCAACTGCTCATCTTTCCGGCGACGCTTATCTTGCTCCTTACTGTGCTGGATGAACATGAAGACGGCGAAGGCAAGCATCAGGGTAGCCCAGGCAATAACCACGTTTGCCAACCCGGTAAACTGCAAAAGTACCACGATTAGTACAAGGAAAAAAACGGCGAATATTAGACCAATTAGTATGCTTTCAAATCGGTGCTTCATAAGCAATATTGTACGCGAAGAATAAACGGAATGGCAACGGAACCTGAAACTTAATATCAAGGAGCACGCTAACTTCCTCCTTCTCCGGTCAGCCAGGGCCAGGGAAAAGAGAAAAGGAAAAGGGCGATGGCGCTATTTTTTACCAAATACGATTATTACCGAAGCCTTACCCGACGCATCAGTAGCACTACCGAATGGCTGATATAAAATATCGTGGATCAAAATATCGGCCGGGGCATTACTAAGCCACTGATTAACCGCGTCTTCCAGAACAGAGATATTGCTGACAATAACATTTACCTGAATGTCATTGGCTTTCACCGGACCCTTAAGCATATTATCACCTCCTGTCGCCATTATATCATAAAAAATGCTACCACCCGTCGCCACGCTTAAACTATCAGGGCTGAGACGTCAGCCAAAATGGAATATATATATGCTCCAAATACATTACCCTTCAAAACTATTTTCAGGGGCCTAGATTTTCACTTGAGAGCCTCTCTTTTTCGGGGGTGCTGGTGAGACGGGTTGAGCTGTCCTGGTAAGGGTCCTGCCGATAATCTCCAGGAGTTTGGATAATCCCCATCCCCGGACGGCGGATATGATTACCGTGTCCTCGCTTACCGGCAGATTTTGCTCCGGGACATATTTCATCAGTGTTTTTTCACTCCATTTATTATCACCGGCCGGCAAGAGGTCAATCTTGTTAAGCACGGTAAGTCGTGGCTTATCGCCGAGGTTAAGGTCGCCGAGAATATTCTCCACTACCTGGCACTGCTTGGCGGCGTCATGACGACTCAGGTCAACAATGTGCAGCAGGAGGTCCGCTTCTTGCAATTCCTCAAGGGTTGCCCGGAATGCGGTTACCAGGATGGGCGGCAGCTTCTGGATAAAGCCAACGGTGTCCGTCATTAAAACTACACTATTATCCGGCAGGATTACGCGCCGGGTGGTTGGGTCCAGAGTAGCAAACAGCTTGTCTTCAACAAACACATCAGCCTGACTCAGCGAATTGAACAAGGTGCTCTTACCCGCATTGGTATAACCTATCAGGGCTACTATGGGTATGCCACTCTTCTTGCGCTGCTGACGGTACAGCCTGCGGTGCTTCCTTAGCTGTTCAATCTTTTCCTTCAAACGTTGGATTTTCTGGTTAATGAGACGCCGGTCAGTCTCAAGCTGGGATTCACCGGGACCTCTGGTACCAATACCAGCCCCCAGTCTCTCCAGGTGGCTCCACTGCCCGGCCAGACGCGGAATAAGGTATTGATGTTGAGCCAGCTCTACCTGCAACCGGCCTTCATGAGTACGAGCACGCCGGGAAAAAATATCTAGAATAAGGGCTGCCCGGTCAATTACCTTTACCTGGAGGGACTCCTCCAGATTCCTCTGCTGCAGCGGTGAAAGCTCATCGTCAAACATGGCTACATCATAGCCGGCATCATCTTTGAGTGACAGTAGCTCAGCCAGCTTCCCTTTGCCCAGATAATGTGTTTTTGAAGGCACCGGTAGCTTCTGGATTAGGCTACCGATCACCTCGGCTCCGGCGGTCCTGGCAAGTAGCGCCAGCTCTTCCAGGGAGTCCTCTACTGCATACCTGCCGGCACTCCCCTTAGCCGCTACGGCTACGAGGTAAGCTCGCTCCGGGGCTGCCCGGGTAACAACTGTCCGCTTGGTAATGATTGCCTCCTGTACTTTATGTCAACTAAATTCCCTGCCGTGAGTTACTTCTTAGCGTTCCATTCAGCCAGTCGCGACAGTCCCTTCACCACGCCGGCATCGGGTAGTGTCAGCGACAAGCGTACGTAGCCCTCGCCCTGCTGGCCATAACCTATCCCCGGGGTTACCACCACACCAACTTTGTCCAGCAACTCGGTGGCAAACTCCACCGAGGAATAGCCTTTGGGTACCGGGCTCCAGATGTATAAACTGGCCTTTGGGGCTTTGGCTTCCAGCCCGATTTTGTTTAACATTTCAATTACCAGGTCACGGCGTTTCTGGTAAATAGCATTGTGCTCCTCAATACAGTCCTGGGAGCTGGTCAGGGCTTCGATAGCCGCATATTGAATTGCCTGGGGAATCCCTGAATCCAGGTTTGACTTAACCCTCTTCAGCGCGTCAATCATTTCGGCATTACCCACCGCCATCCCTATTCGCCACCCGGTCATATTATAGCTCTTGGACAGAGAGTGAAACTCCACCCCGACATCTTTAGCTCCATCCGCCTGCATAAAGCTTACGGGTCGGTAGCCATCAAAGGCAACCTCGGTATACGGTCCGTCATGGCAAACAACCAGGTCATGCTGCCGAGCAAATCCGACTACCTGATTGAAAAAGTCAAGGTCAGCCACGGCACCCGTGGGATTGTTGGGATAGTTTATCCATAAAAGTTTGGCCCTCTTTATCACATCACCCGGTATGCTGTTCAAGTCAGGTAAGAAATTATTCTTTTCGGTCAGCGGCATATAGTAAGGCTCACCACCGGCCAGCGTGGTGCCAACAGCGTAAACCGGGTATCCCGGGTCAGGAACCAGGGCTACGTCTCCGGGGTCAATAAAACACAGGGCAATATGAGCGATACCCTCTTTAGCGCCAATAAGTGGTAGTACTTCTTTGTCCGGGTCAAGCGACACGCCGAACCGTTGCTTATACCAGCCGGCTATGGCCCGGCGTAATTCAGGTAGACCTTCGCTCTCCGGGTAGCGATGGTTAACCGGGTCCTGCGCTGCCCGGCACAGTCGGTCAATTATGTGGGCTGGCGTGGGAATATCCGGGTCACCTATGCCAAAGCTGACCACATCCTCACCTCTTGCCTTCCTCTCGGCAATCTTCTTGCTAATCTCGACAAACAGGTACGGTGGTAAACTCTCAACCCGCCGGGACATTTTCATTTTAACTGCACCTCACTGGTCCATTCTCCGGTAAAAACTACCTCAGCCGGGCCGCCGAGGAATACCTCTCCCACTCCGTCCCACTCAACACCAAGTATACCGCCTGACACTTTTATGTCAACTTTATTGTCAATATACCCGTGTAATCGGCCGGCCACGGCCACTGCGCAAACCCCGGTGCCGCAGGCCAGTGTCTCCCCCACTCCCCGTTCCCAGACTCTGGCTTCTATCTCCCGTCGGCTAATCACCCGGGCGACCTCAAAGTTGGCCCGATTGGGAAACATCTTGTGGTGCTCGACCCCTGGCCCCAGCCGGGATAAAGGGAAATCGGCTACCGGCTGCTGCCAGAAATAGACGGCATGGGGATTCCCCATGGAGACAAAGATCAGGGTAAGTTTCTCACCATCTATGATGACGGGATGGTCAAGTATTATGTCAAGTGCACCCTTTCCACCCGACCCTATCACTACCGGTATTTTTTCGGCAGCAAATTCTGGCTTACCCATACTGACCTGAATTTCAGCCAATCTGTCACCTGTCCGGTGAATTCGAGCATCCCTGACACCGCCAATTGTTTCTACCGTAATTTCCCGGGCACTGGTATCAACTAAACCTTTATCCACAACATATTTAACCAGGCACCTTAACCCATTACCACAGGCCTCAGCCTCCGATCCATCAGCGTTAAAGATACGCATCCGGAAATCAGCGATATCTGAAGGCATCACCAGCAATAAGCCGTCACCGCCAACGCCAAAGTGGCGGTCGCACACGGCCACCGCCAGTTGTGACCAATTTCGTCCGGCGTCGCTGGTCTCAACCAGAATAAAATCATTCCCGGCACCCTGCATCTTGGTAAAATTCATGCTACTCTATCCTTCAAGAACTCCGAAACCAGGGTTGTGATTTCGGAATTCACCTGATACTGAATATCAAACCACTTTATCCGCTTATCCGTCAACTTGAACCAGGCATACTGATGCCGGACAAAGCGGTGTGTTTCATACTTGATTTGCTGTACCGCTGAAGCCAGGGTTAACTTGCCTCTGAGGAATAAACCAATTTGCCGGTAGCCTATGCCGGACATAGCCGGTAGCTCAAGGCTATAGCCCGTATTTACCAGCTTCCTTACTTCCTCAACCATGCCCCTCTCTATCATCTCGTCAACCCTCTGGTCAATTATACGATACAGCTTATCCCTATCGGTAGTCAGACCTATTACCAGGGTATCAAAAGGCGGTGCTTGTTTTGGCGGTAACCGTAGGGGGGGTATCTCAGTGCTGCTATGCACCTCAAGAGCCCTTATTACCCGGCGGATATTGCGTCGGTCAATCCTCTGCCCGGCTACCGGGTCAACCTGGAGCAGCTCCTGATAAAGCCGGTCCCCTTCTCCCCTGGCGGCTCTCTCCTCAAGGCTACGCCTGAAATGAGGGTCAGGCGGGACTGACGGTATTCCCCATCCTTCCAGTACCGACCAGACATACAGACCGCTGCCACCTGCCAATACGGGTAATTTATGTCGTTTCTGAATATCATCAATGGCCCGGCAGGCCAGCTGCTGATATTGAGCCAGACTAAAAGCCTCGTCGG
>SDBU01007180.1_pt1 | contig 12891 bp, 25 predicted proteins | sample 2277071 | NCBI WGS metagenome assembly SDBU01 (sample SAMN10397929, study PRJNA504765) | marine sediment metagenome | isolation source: marine sediment core GS08_GC12, 126 cmbsf | place: Arctic Ocean: Gakkel Ridge, Loki's castle | collected 2008 | reverse complement strand
GAACTTCTTTAATAAAGGTTGATGTTAATTCTCTTGATGAATCTACTAAAGAAGAGATTAAGAAAATTGATATTGCTTGGTTAAAGTCAAAAGGAATTTCTAATTTGAAGGAGGGAAAGAACAATGAATAAAAAAATTGAGATAACTCTCCCCCCAGTTAATGTTAATAAAGAAGAACAAGATATAAAGATTAGACAGATGTTAACTTATGATAAAAATGAAAAGGAAGGCACACTATCTCAAGTAATGGTTTTCGCTCAGATGTATGGGCCACTGTCAATAACCAATTTAACAAATAAGATGGAATTATATTTTAGAAAAGAAATAGAACGTGCGAATGTTTCCAGGGCAGTAGATAAACTTGTGAAGTTGGGTTTGATGATGAGAGTAACTTCTGGGGATGTTTTATTTATGCCAGAGGATGAGAAGGATGAAATCCATAAAGAAGTAGATAGGATTCATAGAAATTTTCTTCAAAGGATTGCTCAAGCATTCAGAAATAATTATAGTAAAGTAAATTATATTTGGGTTGCTAATGGTGATGGGATAAAGTATATTGATCTTTGCTGCAAACTAAACGGATTCGATTATAAAGAAAAATGAAATGGTATCCGATTATTCTGATTGTTCTAATTATCTTGACTTGTTTATATGCAAGTTACAAGCTTATTTATGAATATAATAATACAAAAGAACTTATTGAATTTTGTGAATCAAAAGGTTATGATGGAATGAAATTTGGAGATACTATTTATGATGGTAATGAATGCACAAATAAAACAGAAGGCCAACGACTGATGGATGAATTTGATGAATGGAAAGAGGATAAAGAAAAATGATAAGACAGATTGATACCACCGTGGGATTGATAGTTGGTGGAATTGTTGGATGGGCTCATCAAGGAGTTCTTATTTGGCTTCTAATATTTGGAATGATATTTTTATGGGGATGCTTTGATTATCGTGAAACTAAACAAAGGGGTGGGAAATAAAAATCGGACAAGCTGAAATTCAAAACGTATTGAAGAAACAATCCCACAGATTGATTTCAAGTGTGGAGATTGCTTTTACTTTAGATCAAACAACAAGTGTAGTTACCAGGGCACTCAATCAAATGTTAAAATACGATGAAGTATTTAAGATAAAAGTTGAAGGAGTATTCTATTGGAAATTAAAAAACAGTCCGCCCATAAGCGCACACTTCGTTTCAATATGAACTTAATAATAGTTTGGAAAAAATTTAAAATGCTTATGAAAGAATTTGAATTTGCAAGGCACTATGGGAGAATCAAATGAAAACTATAACACAAATATTAAAACCGAGAAAAATAATGTGGAATATTGTTACTGAAAATGGAATTGTTCTTGCAACATTCTCTAGTAAAATTTGCGCACAAAATAATCTTTCAAGATATAAATTAAGTAGATATGAAAAATTAAAGGTTGTTGAACAATGAGTTCCGAAAATCATTGTATGTATTCTTGTAAGAAATGTCATAGATCTACATTTACAAAACTTGATGAAGAAATTCCGTTTTGTAATCATTGCAATATAAAAAAGGAAAAAGTAGGAGAATGAAAAAATATATTATAACCCAGGAAGAAAGAGAAGAAATAATATCTAACATAAATAAGAAAAATTTCCCTTCTGCAAGAAATCAATTAAATCAACTTCCTGAATTGGAAGGGGAATCATAGTTGTTTATCAACACTGGCTTAATATCTCTACGACATTAAGACCTTCTTTGAACCCTAGTCTTGAAAGCGGGGCTAGGGTTTATAATCAAAAATGAAAAAGAAAATATTCCCGATACCAAAAAATAAGAAATGTTCTTGTGGAAAGAAAATAACTCATCACCATTTCCAATGCGATGATTGTTGGAGAGAAGATAAGAAAGTAAGTAAACTTAGAAAGAAGGCTATGAAGAAAATGAAATTAGGAAAATTAAAGAAATGAAACTTGAAGATAAAATTTATACAAGATGGGAATTAGAAAAAAAGAATTTAAAATTTCTATACAAAAGAAATGAAGTAATTTTTTATAAAGACAATATTGGAAATAGATATCTCTTTGAAAAATTTAGTGAAGGGTTACAATACTTATCAACAATTAAAAACCAAGTTAGAGTTTTCTAAAAAGAAACATTTAAATAGTATCATATCATATCATATACAATGGAAAAGAAAAGAAAATATCACGAATCTTCTTGTGAGGAATGTAAAGAAAATTTTATAGGCCTTACAGAAAAACAAGCTGAGAGATATAAACAAATGCACAAATGCACAGGAGGAAAGGAACAATGAATGCAAGAGAGATGTTAGTTTTCTTAAGTGCCTTTACTATGTCTCAAGCACTTAACTTAAGGTATCCAAATTCAATTCAATGGATGTTCGCATTCCTTGGAGCAATGACTTTGATCTATGTTTATTTTACTGGGGAATCAAACAATGAATGTTCAAACAGTTATTAACGGAGTAGTGTATCTTGTCTTAGGAGGATTCTCAATTGCATTTTTCTATTTGTTTGCAAGGATGTTTTATAACGAATACAAAAGATTAATGAACTTAAATCAAAAACCAAAAGAGGAAGTGGAGAAGAAAGATGAATGATAATACTAGAACGGCAATAGGATATATTTGTATTGCTTTGGTTTTTATAACTTGGTTATTATTATTAGCTTGGGTTGTTTCACCAACAGAATTTACTTTTAAATTTGAAATAGATAATAATACTAAAGAAGCTATTGAATCTGTTGAGTATCCAATAGTAGAATATTCAGATTGTAATAATATAACTGTGCGTGAAACAGGAGAAAAAGGATAATGATTAAAGAAGCACTATTTAAATTAGGTTATGGAAATGAGGAGTTTGGAACTTGGAATTTAGTTCCTTGTTTTTTTATTTTATTAGTAATAGTCTTTTCAACTTATCTACAATTTTCAGGAGTTTTACAATGATTCATATATCAGGAGAAGAAAGATGAATGAAGAACAAAACGCAAAATTGAATTGGTGCTTTGAAGCATTGAAATCTTTATTAGATAATTCCCATTCTCCAAGATCTGAAATAAATAGTTTACTTGATGAGGCAGACAGAATCAAAATTGATTATACAAAGGAAGAAGAATCACTTGAAGATAAAACTGAAGGCGCTCTAGGGAGAAAGAACGCATGATAATTTGGACAAATATTTTTGCAGTAATTGGAGCAATTTCATTATATTTTTTATTTAGTTTTCTTTCTACAAGATTAATGGATTATTTACTTGATACGAAACCTAATTATCAAAGAGATTTCTTCGCATATATTTTAGGAGGTATTATTGTGTTTCCATTTTTAATATTGGTTTTAATATTATTACCATTTATTAAAGTAAAAAAATTGGAGTTAAGAATTTTAGAATTAGAAAAGAAAATATTATTGAAAAATAAAAAGAACGCAAAAAGGAGAAAGAACGCATGATAATTGAAACAATATTTAAGATTGCTTGTGGAGAAGAATCTGGATTTTGTTATTCAGAAGTTTTTAATAAATTTTATCCTGTAAATATTCATTTAATTTTCAATGGATTAGAATGGTTAGTTTTAGCATTTCTTGGAGGATTAGTTTTATATCTAATAACTAAAAGGAGAAAGAACGCATGAATTTTAACAAATATCCTAATTTTGAGGCATTTCTAATAACTTTTGTTTTTGTTGCATTAACTTGGACAGCATTTTTTTTGGGGGTTTTAATTGGAAGATGGTAGTGCGTGAAACTAAACAAAAGCGAGGTAGAGAATAATGGTATTGAAGTATATGCATTTAATTGAAAAAGAACCTGCAAGGTTTTCTGGAGAACAAATATGTTATGCAGGAAATAGGGGTTTCAAAATTGAACTTTTAGATTCTTTAAAACAAATAATAAAAGAACAAAAATTATCTAAAGAATTTAGAGAAAGTCAAGGTTGGAAGGAAAAAGATTTGAGATATGGTTATGCATTAGTTGAGGTAGAAAAATGAGTGACCCTTTAGATAAAATATTTTTAGGAAAAACACAAACAAAATGGTTTGGTAAAGGAAAGATTCAAGCATATAATGAAATAATTACTTGGCTTAATAAAAATAAATATCCTTCAAGACATTTTTTGAGAATGTTTGTAGAAGAAAAAGTGCGTGAAATAAATGAAAAGGGAACTGGGAAATGAAATTAATTGAAGCTGTTGAAGAAGTTTTGGAAGAGGATCCTAGAACCAGGAAGCAAGAATATCTTTGGCTTTACATTATAAAAGTTCTTAGGGTTATGGGATTTAAACTTCACATAGTTTTTGATTCAAAAATGCCTTCGGCTGAATCTATTATCAAAGAACGTAGAGATGTTCTAAATAAAAAAAATAAATATCCTAATGAATTCATTCCAGAGGTTGGAGTTAGTTATTCAAAAAAGAAAGAGAGTTAACATAAATTTATAAAATGTCTTAACATTAAAAAAAGATATGGAAAAAGGATTCACTCATTATTTCAAATGGACTTTTACTAGGTGGTATTTCTGGGGATTTGTTTTATTTTGGTCTGTCTGGAGTGGGGCTGAACATATCTTTAATAAAGATATCGCTTCATTCTTAGGAACTGTAACTGCAATAATATTCACGATGTCTTTTTCATTTGCAATAATTTATGTAATTAAATTTTATGCCGATTAAAACAAAAAATAAATGGGATTAATTTCAAGAATAAGAAAAAGATTTGCAAGAAAGACAACTACTACAACAAGTTCTCAACCCCCATTATCTTCTGTTCCTTTATCGACCGTTGGCGGACAATCTGTTCCATTACCTCCAGGAGGATTTACTCCTTCAAGAAGTCCAACAAGTGGAAGAAGTTTTACTCCAACAACAAGACCCCAAACAACTGTTGAAAAAATATTAACTCCAAAAAAAATTCAAGTTCCTGTAAAACAAAAAACAATTATTAAAAGAAGAATTCCAAAAAAAATTCCTGAAAAATTAATAACTCGTTTACCTAAAAAAGATATTATTTCTAGAAAACAAAGAAAAGTTATTATTGCAGCTGAACAAAAAAGAAAGAGAGATATACTTCTTGAAAAAGCTGAAGAAACAAAGTTTGCTAAGGCAGGTAAAAGATTTACAGAAGAAGGTGAAAAAACTTTTGTTCAAGCAGCTTTGGGATTATCTGAATTAATTAAAGATCCAAGAAAAGTTAAAGATATTCCTGAAGGTTTAAAAAATCGTGCCTTAGAATTATCTGCTCTTGCAAAAACTGATAAGGCAGGATTTGTTGGTGCTTTGACTGGAGAAGCTATCTTATGGTTTATTCCTTTAAAAGTCAAGGGTGTCAAAGGGGCTAAGTTAAAACCAGTAAAGAATTTGAGAGGTAAGAATTTAATTATTGAAACTCCAAAAAAAATAACTAAAACTCCTTTAAGTAAAACATTCCCTAAAGAATTTACTTTAAAGATTAATGATAAGGCAGTTGAGAAGTTTGTTAAAAAGCAAGTTGAAAGAAGAGGAGGCAATTTTGAAAAACTTAGTGGAATAGATAAGAACTTTTTAATAGGCCAAGTTAAAGCAAGGATAACAAATCAACCAGAATTATTTATTCCTAAGGCAAGACAATTAGCATTGAAAAAAGCTAAGGTAAAAAATCTAAGAAGAATTACAAAAGAAAGATTGATTGGCAAATTCAACGAACCAATTAAGTTTAGATCTACTGGGAAGAAAATTTTAAAAGAACTAACTAAAACTCAAAAATTATCTTTGGAAAGATTTGCTAAAGGAAGTAAAAAACTAGAAAAGAAAGCAATTGAAAGAGTTAAGAAAAAAGGATTAAAACCTGAGAAAATAAAAATAGAACTTTCTAAATTTGACAAGGGAATTATTAGAAGTAGAATAAAAGCATTAATTAAAGCTCAACCTACAAAGTTTATTCCTAAAGAAAGAAAATTAGCTTTGAAAAGATTATCTAAACTTCAAGAAAAGAAAGCAATTGAAAGAGTTAAGAAAAAAGGATTAAGCCCGAAGGAAATAAAAACATCTGATCTAATAAGTAAATTCGATAAAGGAATAATTGTTTCAAGAATAAAGGCAAGAGTAAAAGCTAGTCCTAGAGAATTTATTCCACCTGCAAGAAAACAAGCATTAGTTCTTTTGAAGAAACCACAATTGAAAGTTAAACCAATTAAGAAAATAATAACTCAGTTAGATATAAGGCCAACTGAATTAACTTCAACTCAAAAGTTAGCATTGAAAAAGATCCAATCTCAAAAAAATAGATTGAACAAACAAGTTCAAAAAATTAGGCAAAAATCTCAGAAGAAACAAAATCAAATTCAGAAACAAATTCAGAAACCTAAATCTAAATTTAAACAAGTTCAATTACAAAAACAATTATCCAAACAAAAAACTTTTACTGCTCAAAAATTAAAATCAAGAACAAAACAATTAAGTAAATTAAATTTGAGGTTGGGATCACTTTTAAGACAATCGAGTAAACAAGCTCAAAAATTAAAGACTGCACAAAAATTCAAGGAAGTTCAGAAAACTAAACAAACTCAAAAATCCAAACAAAGAATTCTTTTGAAAGAAAAACAAAAGTCTAAGCAGAAAGGAAAGGTTGGCGCTAGATTTGAACAACCTTTAAGAGAAAAATTAAAATTGGCTAGGGTAAAGCAAGTTAAACCTAAGCCAAAGAAAAAACCAATAACAAAGAAACAAGCATTCAATGTATTTGCTCGGCCATTAAAAAAGATAGGTCAAAAGAAAAAACCTAAATTAATCAAAGTTAATAAGAAACCATTGACAAAAGAGAGAGCAAAAGATTTAGGATCGAGTGTTGTTGATACTTCATTGTCTAGAAGATTTAAAATTAAACCTACTGGCGGAAAACCTAAGAAAGGAGTTCTTAAAGCACCAATTAGAAATTTCGATAGAACAAAAAAGAAGTTTAGAGATTTCAGAATAGTTAAAGGAAAAAAAGTTCCATTGAAAAATACTTTTATTGAAAAGAAAGGAAAACCATTATTAGATACTAGGGGAGAGAAAAGAGGGATCACTTTAAGGAGACGTATTAAGATGTTGAATAATCTCGCTAAGGCCAGGAAAGTTAAACAATCAAAAAAAACAACTCGGAAGGGGAGGAAGAAATAATGGGTAATTTTTATTTTACAAAAACTGCTGCAAAGGAACATAGGAGAAAAGGGGAAATGGTAGTAAAAGCAAAACTAAAGAATAACAGAACTGTCTTTAAAGTAAGGAAAGTTAAGAAGTAGTTATGTTTAAAAAACAATAATTCTTATTAGAAGCATGGATCCAGATTCAGAATTTAATTTAGAGGATGCTGAGAAAAAGGCTTCTGATCAAGAACAGGAAAATTCATATTTAAGAAATAGAAATTTGGGATTAAGTGAGGCAGTGGAAAGTAATTTTCTTCCAAAGAATGATTCAAATATAATAGAATTTAAATTATCTTCTGAGGAACTTCTAGAGAGGATAGAACATTATTTGAGGGGAGATGTTTTAAAACAAAAAAAATCTGAAGATGAAAATGGAGAAATAGAATCTTATTATACTATTCCTACAAAAAAGATTACAGTAAAATTATATCAAGAGAAGAGTTCAAAAATAATTTATGTTGTTGATGAACATCCTGGAGAAAATTCATTTGATTGGGAAGTATTAAGTATGATTCAAGAAGAAGAAGGAGAAATTCAGGAAATTGCTATTGAAGATAATTATAAAAGTTCTTTATTAAAAGAAATAAAAGAAGGCACTAAAGGAAGGGGTAGAAAATTTATTTCTAAAGGTTATGCAACAAAAGAAGTTCCAGATAATGAAAGAATTAATTTAAATGAATATGGAGTTGCTGAGATTATGAACACTCTCTCAATGTATATTAATAAAGAAACTTTTTTATCATGGTATAAGGAAGATAGAATTAATGAGATTATGGCTGATCTTGGGGACAAATTAAACGAATTTCTTTTAATTAATGGAAAGAAAATGGGATTAGATACTGAATACAAAAAAACAAAATATCCTATGATGGTTGTTACAATTTTAAACGTAGTTGAAAGTGCATATCGGAGAGCAATAATGGGTAACGAAAATAGGGGAACAAGGGAAGGAATAATCATAACTCAACATCAACCACAAAGTGGATTTGGAAACACTCCTATGCAAATTCCAAAAAAGAAGTGGAGTGCTTTTGATAAATCTACATGGTGATTAAAGATACAGTATTTAGATGGATATTAACTCTTTCTGGACTCTTAATTTTAATTTTAATTTTATTATCTGAAACTTCTTCAATTGCAAAAGGCATTGGAGCATTATTGGGAATTTTATTAATTGCTATTGGAGTTATTATAACTGGCCCATTAAAAAAACATTTTTATGAAACTAGAGAAGGAACTATGAATCCAGATCAATTCAGATAAACAAAAAAATTTATTAATGATGGAAACATATAAAAATATGGGGTGCGAATGATAAACAAAAAATTATTTTTGATAAGTTTTGTATTTTTATTATTTTTTCCTTTAGTTTCAGCAGAGTTACCAGACTTAATAAATGGGAATCAAAATCTTCCAGAACTAAAAGATTCTAATACTTTAATTGGGAATTTCACTTTTAGTTCAAAATGTATTAATGGGGGTGCAGAAATAAGATCTGACGGAACTATTTGCGGACAAAGATTAGAAGTTTTTAATGTTACTTCTGTAAATATAACTTTTCAAAATGTTACAGTTGAAGAAGATTTTATAGTTGAAGGTGATTTTACACTAGGACAAAAAATAACATTTTCTTTTGGAGAGATTATCGATAATATAGTCAATGGATGGATTAGAATTACTGGAGGATTGAATGTTACAGGAGAAACAAATCTTAATGGAAATGTTTCTATTGTTGGAAATCTAAGTGTCGAAGGAAATACAACATCAAATGAATTCTTTGGAGATATTGAAGCGGATTTTGTTAAGATTGCTTTAGGTTCTGGTTCTCCAACAATAGATCAAATGCAAGAATATTTAGATAATACTGGTTCTTCTGGTTTTTTTGAAGGGGGAGATTTAACTGATGGTGGAGCAGGAACTGTTGATATAGCATCTGGCTCTGGTTTCATAAGAACAACAACTGATGAAAATTCAGAACTCCAATCTTTTAAATGGAGTGCTTCCTCTGGTGTAGCAGTAACAGATAACACGACTCAATATGTTTATGTTGATGATAGTGGAGTAATTTCATTAAGTACAAACGAGTTTTTAGAAGCATCAGATTTAATAAAAATAGGTGTAGTTACAGATGAAGGAGGAGTTATTGAAAGTACTTTTAAACTCGGTGTTCGCCTTGAAGAAAGTATCGCAGAAGCAGGTAGATTCATAAGGCGAGTAGAAGGTATTTCAAGAGATGTGCGTAGAGGAGGTCTTATTTTCGGAGAATCAGGAGATGCTAATAGAGATGTAACAGTGACGACAGGTAGTTTATGGTGGGGGCGTACTGAATATATTATAAGTGCACTAGATACTTCTGGAGCAGATACATTTTTTACTTATTCAGCAAGTGGGCAAGAAAATGCAACAGCTTCACAATATCCAAATGAACAATATGACAACGCAGGAACTCTAACCACAATGACAAACAATCGTTGGGCTAACCTTTTCTTTTATATAGAACCAGATGATCATGTTCTTATGGTTTATGGAAGAGAACAATTTGTAACTCAAGCACAAGCAGAAAACGAAGGAGTACCTAGCACATCACTTCCATCAAGATTAACGGAAGCAAGTGTATTGGCTGCAAGATTTACATTCCAAAAATCAGCAAATACAGCAGAAATCTTATCAGCTTTTGGTACAACATTTTCAAGTGCAGGAGTAACAGACCATGGAAATTTAGCAGGTTTATCTGATGACGATCATACACAATATCTTCTGGCAGATGGTTCAAGAAGTTTGTCTGCAAATTGGGATCAAGGAGCATTTAATTTTACAAATGTTCAATCTTGGTTTTTGGGATTAGTTGATTGGAATTCTTTAAGAAACATTTTACCCCAGAATTCAACCGCCTGGAATCGTTCTGGAACTGATGTTTTCTTAGCAAATACTGGAGATAGTGTTGGAATCGGAACAAGTACTCCAGACTCTGTATTTCATATTAAAGCAAATATTGCTGGAAATGTTGGATCTCACCCAGCAGGTCAATTAATTATTCAAAATCCTGCTGATAGTGTAACATCTAATGCAGTAATTACAGCTTATGAATCAGATGGCAGTGGAAATCCCGACCAACAACTTTGGTATCTTGGAAGTTCGTCAAGTAGCAATTCAAATATTATTCTTTTGAATCGAAGAAATGCCCTTCTTCAGTTTGGAACAAATGATAATACACAGATGACTATTTTAGGTAATGGCGATGTTGGAATTGGAACAACAAGTCCACAAAATAAGTTAAATGTTGTTGGAGATGGAAATTTTACAGGAACAGTTTATGCTTTAGGACAAAATCTTTCTGAAAGTTCTTTCACAGAAACAGATCCATTCTGGTCTGCTAATTATTCAACTTTTTTAACTCATGCAACTACAACTTATGTGGATACACAAAACACAAGCCAAACAAATTACATAAATTTCAATAATATTTCAGTAACTAATGCTATTGCAGATGTAAGTGTTGGGGGGGGAATTTGGACAAATGTTTCTGGGAATGCAACTTATGTTGGAGGAGTTAATATTACTGATACTTTAATGTTACTTCCGCAATTAAGCCCTAATATTAATACAGAAGGAGGAATATTTTATAATTCTTCAACTAAAACATTGATGACTTACAATGGAACAGATTGGCAAGGATTATCTGGAGTTCCTCAAGGATCGATTATTCAATTCGAGAATTCTTGCCCAACAGGATATTCAGAGGTTGCTGAATCAGTTGTTAGTGAGAAAGAAAGGGCAGACGCTTGGGTGAATTTTAATGGAAATACTTGTTCAGGAACTTGTACGATTAGAGATTCTTTTAATGTAGTTAATGTTACAAGAAATGGTGCAGGAGATTATACTATTTTTTGGGATAGGGATTTTGCAAATGCTAATTATACAATTGTAGGAACTACTGCAGGAGATACATCAGATACAGCAGTAAGAAGTTTGTTAATAGATAATACAAATCCATTTACAGTTGGAGCAGCAAGAATATTAACAAGAAGAGGTTCAGTTCATAACTCAGCACAAGATGCCGCACAAATTGAAGAACCTTTTAATAACATAATGGCATTCGGAAATACTTCTTCTACATTAAAATATTGTGAAAAAGTCGGACAAGATTCTCAAGAAAGTAATTCATTTTGGGGAAATACTGGAACTGATTTATTTGTGAATAATATAACTTGGAATGTTGGAATAGGATTGACTAGCCCCACTAAAGTTTTAGATGTTTTAGGTGATATTTTATTTACTGGTTTTTTGAATGTTGTTGGAAAAATTCAAGCTGTGAATTTAACTCTTACTGGTGATCCAAGTGGGACTCCTGATGCAAATACACTTTATGCTAAATCGTTGCCGAAATCTTGGGTTAATTTTGATGGTGTTACTTGTTCTGGAACTGGGGGAAGTTGCGGAACTGCTACTTGTACAATCCGAGATAGTTTTAATGTAGAATGTGTTGACAGACTTGCAACAGGTCAGTTTAAGATTTATTGGGATAGGGATTTTGCTAATATTAATTATGTTGTAACTGCTACGACTTCTACAAATACTGGAAGGTCAGGAACAAGGGAAATTAATATTGATGAAAATAATCCTCCAGTTGTAGGGTCTGCAAGGTTATTGACTTCTTTTGTAACTTCCTCAGTAGATAGGACTTCAGTAGATGATCCTTACAATATGGTGATAGCATTTGGAGAACAAGCATGAAAAAAATATATTTAACTTTAATGATGGTACTTGTTATTAGTTTTATTAGTTCAATTCCAATTTCTCAAACAATAGTTTTGTCAGATATTGAAGACAATGGAAAGAATATTCTCAATTACAGTTTAAAATGGAGTGAAATTGATAGTGAAAGTAAAGAAGGTTGCTATATTTTATTAGAAGAAGGAAATGATATTTCAGAACAAATAAAATCAAATTGGGATGTTTCTTATTGCGAGAATAAAAAAATAATGGAAATTATGTTTAATACAATTCAAAAACAAGAAGTAAGAATAATTGAATTAGAAACCAAATTGAATATTACTTATATTGAACCAAAAGAAGATTCATTACCACTTTATTATTGTGCAATTGAAAATTCAACAAAAGAATGTCAATTTGGAATAAGTGGTGGAAAACAAACTAGATGTTATTTGAGTGAAATTCTTACTATTAAAACGTGGGATTATTGTAGTTCTGGTTGGGAACTAAATTAAAACTTAAAATGAAAATAAATAAACAAAAAATATTATTAATTTTAATTATGAGTATGTTTTTAGTTTCTTTAGTTAATGCTGAAATTAGTTCTTCTTCTGGAGAATGTTCGATTGGATCAGCTAAACAAGGGGATAGTATTGAATTAGCTCAAGTTTGTAGAGGTGGATGTACAATAGTTAATTTAACAAAAGTTATGTTTCCAAATAAAAGCGTTGCATTGTTAGGTCAATTTTCAATGGGTGAGAATGGAAGTAATTATAATTTTACATTTTTAAATACAAATACTCTTGGAACTTATAATTATGATGTTGAAGGAGTTGATCCAAATAGTATTGTTGTAGGTCAGACTTGTAGTTTTGAAATAACTCCAAATGGGTTTAATATCCCTGATTCTGGAATTTTATATTCTGTATTATTAATAATTCTTTTTTTATTTGATTTACTTATTTTTTACATTATTTTTATGTTAGATTCTGAAAATCCAAGAAATGAA
>SDBU01007179.1_pt1 | contig 12894 bp, 11 predicted proteins | sample 2277071 | NCBI WGS metagenome assembly SDBU01 (sample SAMN10397929, study PRJNA504765) | marine sediment metagenome | isolation source: marine sediment core GS08_GC12, 126 cmbsf | place: Arctic Ocean: Gakkel Ridge, Loki's castle | collected 2008 | reverse complement strand
TAACAGCAAGGCCATAATTGACGCCACCACTCCCTTCGAGTGGTCGCCTGAGAATAGAGCGCTACAGCAGCAGGCCAGGTCTGATAAAGCAGCACGCCGACAGGTGATAGACCGCTGGGGCAGCGCCCTGTTTGAATGATGACGGGTAACAGGGCACTGATTCCACATTGCGTAGAAATAGAGCTTGCCGGAGACCCGGCAAGCTCTATCAGATGCCAAGAAGTCTTCTGGCGTTGCCGGCGAATATCTGGTATTTCTCCGAGTCGGGTATAGCCATCCGTTCCACCGAGGCTATTACTCGGGCGACCATCTGCTCAGCATAACCGTAGGGCATATCGGTTCCAAAAAGAATATGCTCGGCACCAAAAAAGGCATGGCCACACATCAACCCTGGTGTGCTGCCAGCAAGCGCGGTATCGCCATAGAACATCTTGAAGTACTCTATCGGCAGCCGACTTAAACTGACAGTGTCCTCTTCATACTGCTCATACTGCTTGTCTATCAGCACTCTCTGCAGTGCCCACCCTGACCGCTGCTCAAAAAAGGGCACCATCGCTCCGCAGTGGTGAGTTATGATCTTGAGTGAGGGATACCTTTCCAAGACACCGCTGAGGACTAACCGCGCCATAGCAACCGTGGTCTCGTAAGGCCAGCCGAATACGATAAACATCCGGTACTTCGAATAGCTTTCGTCTTTGTAATCCGGCACATCCCGACCTCTTATGGGGTGAATCCAGATTGGTAAGTCATATTTTGCCATCATCTCGTAGAGAGGGAGAAACTCCGGGGAGTCGAGCGCTTTCCCATCGCAAGGCGTGAATACTTGTACCCCTTTCATGTTCAGCACTTCTATAGCCCTTTCTGTCTCACGCAGGGCGGCATCAATATCATTCATCGGTAAACAGGCTACGCCAGCTATAAAACGGTCAGGGTACTTAGCGATCAGCTCTGCCGTCTCATCATTAGCCAGTTCGGCCAGTTCTACCGCATCACGCGGGCTTACAACAAGTTCCAGCGGCGGAATAGTAAGGGTTAATACCTGTTTCAGCCCCTCAAACTTGTCCATAATGCTGAGTCTGAGCTCTATGTCATACAAAGCCGGTGTAATAGTAAGGAATTCTTCCAGATTGCCCCGCGATTGAAGATGTAAGGGACGTTGAACCTTCTTGTAGAGGGCCCGCCTGTATTTGTCGGTAAGGATATGGGTGAAAATATCAATCTTCTCTGAATATGACTGCTTCATCAATCTGTCCTCCTCTTGGGCTACCCAAAAAGGCCTCTCTAGTGTGTGCGCCACGAAGGGATGCCAACTTTGGGTAATCTCCCAGTCTTTGCTCTAGCTAAAGGTTTCTTGTCAGGCCAAATTGCATCAGTCGGTCGCTTGTTACCGCCAAAAACCAGACTTCACTGGCCCAATATGTATGGTCTCTTCATCTCAAAGATATCCGTGGTGCGGCAGTACAGTTCCCCACCAAGCCGGGCGATGGCCTTCAACTTGGACATGTCTATTTCATTATTGACCCATAAATCGTCCCGCACGTGGACTCGCAACATTTCCCCAATAGCCACATCGGAGGACTCGGGAAATTCACCAAAGTTCAGAATCGTCATCACCCTGCACTCCATGGTAATTGGTGATTCCTCCACCCTCGGTGCCTTTACGAGGTCACTTTTCACTGCCGTCAGTCCCACTTCCTTGAATTCATCTACGTCGCTGGGATAGTTAGCAGAAGATTGGTTCATCGGTTCAGCCAAGGCTTCGTCGACAACGTTAATAACAAAATCCCTGGTGAACTCAATGTTCTTGATGGTATCCTTCCTTTGCCTTGCCCTTTTCTTGGCCCCGACACTGACGTAGACGATAGCCGGCTTCAGGCACATGAGGCCCCACCGGCTAAACGGAGCAAGGTTAAACACGCCATCCTCGCCAACTGTGGAAACAAGAGCGATAGACCGCGGCACGATGGCCCCTACCATCAACTCATGTAAATCAATCCAATTCAAATCTGCAAGGTCAAACTTCATTGTCGATACCTCCGCTTTTATTAATTGAACTATACGCCCGGGTCTTGCAAGAAGGTGAGGATTGCCTCGGCAGACTCTTTGGGCATAACGCGATCGATGTAAACCCCCGCATTTTCAATAATAGTAATCTTGCTCCTGGGAATGAGCCTCTTGACCTCTTCTGCCACCGGGCAGAAACGGTCGAGGGTTCCGGACAGCACCAGCGTTGGACACTTGATAAGCGGCAGCGCTGTCCTTAGCTTAGGCCCATAATCATAGGACGCCCAGTGAAATTCCCCTATGAAACCGCCCCTATGAAAATCAAGGGCTCTTTCCGCGACTATCTCCACCGGGTCTCCGTATCTTCTGGCCCGCCGCCACCACTCCATCAGGTGCCAGCCGTCTGGATCTACCTCCACCGGCTTATAGACCGGGTCCTTTCTGAACATTAACCGTTCCTCTTCATCCGGCCAGTATGGCAACGAAGAGAGGACCATCTTATCCACACGGTCCGGCCAGGTTACGGCAAGCTCCACTACTATCTGAGCCCCGGCATGGTGCCCCACGACACTCGCCTTCTCAATGCCTAACGAGTCCATGAAGCTGACCACGCTGCGAGCATAGTCGCGCATTTGATAGCTGCATATAGGCTTGTAAGATTGGCCGGAGCCAGGCAAATCCAGGGCAATGGCACGATAGGTCTTGGACAGTATAGGTATCATCCTTGTATACTGGTCCGATGAGCAGCCAATCATATGAACGAGTAGCAGTGGCTCTCCACTTCCTTCGGCCCGGTAATGAATCTGGCCTTCCACAACATCAGCATAGGCCCGTTTCATATTCTCCTCCTAACTTATTAGTATCACGGTGTACGACTGAGACCCTACACAATCTACCTTCTCATCGCTCACCATGTGATCAGGTATAACACCCGATACAATGAGATTGATCGAAAATAAAATCCCATTTGCATTGTCTTACCCTTCATACCTTTTCAACTTGGACTAAGCACGTATTGCAAGGTACGGCTCCGCCTGGCGAGGGTTGGTCCCTGGTCAACACATTTGGCGACCCGCCTCTATCTACCCCACTCTCATCTGGGTCAAACCACGCACCCTGAGGGATATCAACCACCCCGGGTACGATTCTTTCCGTCACCCTGGCTGGGATTATCATCTCTCCTCTATCATTAAAAACCCGGACGGTGTCGCCATCACTGATATTTCTAGCCTTGGCATCGATGGAACTAATTGATATAGCTTGAGTCTGAATCTCCCTTAGCCAGGGGATGTTTTCAAACTGGGTATGTGCTCGCCGCTTGAAGTGGGTGGTAATAAGTTGCAGGGGATACTTCTCGCTCAAGAGGTCACTACGGCTCTCCCAGGTCTCGATGTACTTGGGGATAGGTGGAAGCTGGGGATGGTTCATCTCTGCCAGCTGTTGAGAGTATATCTCAATTTTACCTGATGGTGTGGAGAAGGGATGGTTTGCTGAATCTTCTATCTGCTCTTTGAAGGCGACGTATGGCTCAGGAAGTTCAACCTTGTGAAAACCCTGTTTCTTAAACGCATCGTAGCTAGGTATACCACTACTCTTCACGCATTCTCTTAGCCATTCATCCTCTGTCTTGTCGCCGAAGTCACGGATACCGAGCCGGGCTGCCAATTCAGTGGCTATTTCAAAATGTGATTTGGACTCATGCAGTGGCTCAATAACTTTATGCATGTAGCCATAGAACGGTGGTGTTACATGGCCAGCAGTGACGTCATTCCTTTCGTAGAGGCTACTAACGGGCAGCACAATATCGGCAAACCTGGCCGTGGGCGTCATAAACTGCTCATGAACTACAATGAATTCCGGTTTTTGCAACGCTTCTGCTGCCTTGTTTATGTTCATGTATTGATTAGGGTAGCTGGTGCCCACGATATAAAGTAACTTATAGTCGGACGGGTAACCACCGGCCTTACCTTCAAGAATGGCATCGGTTATTTTAGTAAGGTGTATTCTGGCACTTGATGCGTTCTGACCATAGGCGGGAAGAGCATACTTCCGCAGAGGAGCACCATGCTCAACCGGGTTAGCCACATCCGCTAAACCGTGTCCGACGCGAGCGAGTTTAACGAATGGATATCCACCCAGAGAAATTGCCCACAGCATCCCCCCCGAGCTCCCCCCATGAATCCCGATATTACCCGTCATTGCTGACAGAGTAATCGCTGCCCGGTGATATTGTTCCCCATAGGCGGCACGACCGGGGGCAATTCCGCACATAAGGGCTGCTGGTTTTGTATTAGCGTAGTCTATTGCCAGGTTCTCGATAGTTGCCGCGGGCACACCAGTAATAGGCTCTGCCCAGGCCGGTGTCTTTGGTGTGCCGTCCTCCTGACCCAAAACATAGGCTTTGAATTGGTCGAAGCCAACAGTGTGCTTATCGAGAAAAGCCTGCTCCTGAAGGTTGCGCTCGATTATCACATGGGCCATAGCTATCAGCATCGCAGCATCGGTGCCAGGTATTATCGGTATCCATTTGCCGGCAAATAGTGCTGTAGTGTCAGTATACCTTGGGTCAACGGAGGTGATTTCTATGCCCTTTTCTCTGGCCTGAGCCAGATACCAAGACGCGTGACCTGTTACCGTATTGGCTGGGTTCCAGCCCCATAGGATTATCAGACGGGAGTTGAGCAGATCGTCATAGGTGCTGCGGGGACGCATGCTGCCATAGGTAACTAGAGAAGCAAAGTGACCTCCCTCGTTGGAATGTAATCCCCACTTTGTGGTGTAACCACCCATCATACACAGTAATCTATCGATGAGCGTCCCCTGGTGCAACGAACCACTGTCGCCACCACCCGTCAGCAGGAGAATAGCTTCTGGTCCGTAGGTTTCCTTAACCCGCCTTAGCTCCCTGGCCACAGTGTCCAATGCCTCGTCCCAGGTGATGCGCTCAAACCTTCCTTCGCCCCGGGCCCCTACCCTTCTCATTGGGAACTTCAGACGGTCGGGGGAATACACTCTCTGACGGTAGGCGCGCCCCCTCATACAGGGCCGAAGTATTGGCTTTTCACCATCGCCGGCCTCGATCCTGGTAATCACTCCGTCCTTCACATGAACCTTGACTATACATTTCCCACCGCAATGGCAGGAGCAGGTAGTCGTAACCACCCTTTCTATACTGATGAGTTGTTCCTCGCTTCCGGTACTCACGACCTCACCTCACATAAGGTGCTACTAGATGTAACACCGAAGTCCCGCCGCTGCCTGTTATTAATAATGGTAACTGCTTTAGCGTCCTTCGTTTTCCTTTTTTGGCTCGGCGCTTCACAAATATACTTGAATCAGTCTAATTCCTTTTTGTGCATGAAGCATAACTCATCTCCTCCCACAATGTCAACAATCCACACATGCAAACTATAGGTTATGGTTCTACTAAACATAGGAGTACCAACCCTTGTCTTGTTGAGTTGGGTCAAAAAGAGGAATTGTTCCAGAGTACCAGTGTGGAGAGTCCCCCAGGTCGAAATCAAACCTGCTTTCCAGGCTCTTGTGCAACGGCTTTCCGTTTGTCTACTTATATATTATGTCAAGGTTCTCGCAGTACCAGTCGAAAAACCCCTTGAGGATGGCCGCATACCGATACAGATTAGTTTTCCTGCGCTCCTCCCCCAAGAGCATCTCTAGTATTCCCCTGCGGGGAAGCTCCTTAAGTGGCTTTAGAAATCGAGTGTCTTCCATGTAAGCGCGCACTCTGTTCCAAAAGAGGCCTGCCGGAACGAAGTTCTCCACCTTGCAGGCCGCCATACAGGTTTGACAACCAATTCATCTTTAAGGTCTATTACAATCCCTGGTCTGGTCATCGGTTAACCTTACGTCTTATAAACCTTCACTTTCATGTGATCCTTAGACCCCCCTACCAGATACAATCATCGCAAGGGGATGGGAAACGTTTACGCAGAGCGTCTCAACCCGTCTGGCTGGGTGAATTTGAGAATCTATGAAATTCGGGGGAGTTCTGGCAACGTTCGGTAGACTTCTCATTCGATTTACTGGTACAATTAATACGGGTACATGGCCAGTGGAACCTCCTACCCTCGGAGCTAATTCGTAGCCGTAGGACACCCTGGCCGTCGTCAGCGGTAGTAAATTTTGAATGTGAGGGACTTGTGGAAACACTTTCAATTGCAGACCAAGACTATAACCTGTGGGTATTGCTGGCCCGGACAAGAGAGGCAATGTTCAAGGCCAGGCGGAAAGAACTGGACCGATACAATATTCCGCCCAGGCAGGCCGCTGTCTTGTTTGTTATTGAGGCTATTGGTGACAAAGCAATCCCTGCTGAGATATCGCGGTGGCTTGCCCGAGAGTCTCACTCGGTTTCTGAACTCCTGGGCAGGATGGAAAAGCAAGGACTGGTACAGAGGATCAAAGACTTAGACAGAAAGAACCTGGTAAGAGTGGTCTTAACAGAGAAGGGGCGTAAAGCCTACTATCAAGTAATGAAGCGAGAGTCCATCCACAAGATAATGTCCGTTTTGTCTGAGGAACAGCGCCAACAGCTGAGGTCATGTTTGCAGACATTAGGGAATGCAGCACTGAAAGAGCTCGAAATTGCGCGCGAAATGCCCTTCCCACCTTTCCCTACCCTTATAATGAGGTGAAAAGCCAGTTTGTGATTTTATTGCTGATTCCACCGTGGGTAGGTGACATCAATGAGACTAAGAGCCTCTGAAACGATAAGCAGCGACGTGCTAGTAGTCGGTGGTGGTAGCGCTGGCTTAAGAGCAGCCATTGAAGCCAAGAAATATGGTCTTGCTGTGGCGGTAATATGTGAATCACCTGTTGGTTTCCGAAACAATACCGCTATTGCCGCAGGTGGGTTTGCTGCTACGGGTATCGGGAGAGAGCTTAGCGATTCCCCAGAAGTGCATCTCAGGGATACGATCGCTGCCGGACGGTTCATCAATGATCGGAGGCTGGTGGAAATAATGACCCGGGGGTCAACGCAGCAGGTCTATGATTTGATGAAGTTTGGGGTTAGTTTTGCCAAACATGACGGAGAAGTATCAGTGCGGCAACTGCCAGGACACACATATCCAAGAACGGTTGCTGCTGAGGCATTCGGAGGAATTAACCTTGCTAGACCGATGCGCCACTATGCAGCAAGCATGGGCATCCAATTCATAGAGGGCATTTTAGTAACTAAGCTGTTACTATCCCAGGGTACAGTGGTGGGACTATTGGGGCTAGATCATAAGGGTCAGGTAATTGCCGTTGCCGCTAAATCTACCATCTTAGCCACTGGTGGCGCTGGCCAGCTCTATTTGAGAACAAATAACGCTATAGGAATGACTGGAGATGGTTATGCCTTAGCCTATGAGGTGGGTGCTGTGTTACGGGACATGGAGTTTGTTCAATTTTACCCTATGGCCCGGGGTAAACAGGGAAGCAAGACGTGTTTCTTCGAGAGGTTCGTGCCCGGGAGCGCGACCATTAGGAACTCTTTGGGCCAAGACATTTTGAAGCAAGAGGGAATAAATTCTCTCGCCTCAGCGACCAGGGATATATTAACCAGAATAATAATGAAGGAAATTGTTGGGGGCAGAGGAATTGACGATAACGTTGTGCTTGATCGTACTACTATTCCTGAGGGAGAGGCAGAAAAACTGTACCTCGTCAGCCGGATAAGGGGCAAGGGTGAATACCTTGGGGAAGTTCTGGTTGCTCCTACTGCACACTTTTTTATGGGTGGGGTGAAGATAAGCGAGAACGGGGAGACGGGGATTAATGGCTTATATGCTGCTGGCGAGGTATGTGGTGGCCTTCATGGTGCAAATAGACTCGCCGCAAATGCTATTACTGAGACGCTTGTCTTCGGCACAATTGCCGGGGACAATGCAGCCGCCAGAGCTTCAAAAATGGCAGGAGTATGCGTCCCTCAGAGTGAGATACATACCGAGGTGGAAAGACTAAAAGAAGTAGCCTTACACCAAGGAGGAGGGACTCTTGGGGAGTTGTACCATTCCTTGAAGCAAATTATGTGGGACAAGGTTGGCGCAATAAGGAATCAAGAGAGCCTGGAGGCTGCCCAAAAGGAAATACTCGCCTTGCGAGAGCAACTGAGAACTGTATCGCTAGCGGACTACAGGCAACTATCTCAAGCCGCCAAGCTAGCCAACATGTTGACTGTCTCTGAGATGGTCTGTAGAGCTGCCTTGATGAGAACCGAGAGCCGGGGTGCCCACTACCGGCCGGACTGCCCCGAAGAAGACAACGAGCAGTGGCTCAAGACGATAGAGATCTCTTACCAAGATGGTAAGATGAGGCTTCGGGCTATCCCGGCCAACCCCGATAAGCAATAGTATAAATCATGGGTAAAGTCCTATTTATTGCCACCTGGTTCGTGCGTATTCTGAAGCTGGGATAGAACAATGTTGATTTGATCCCTTATCGCAATCTTTCTATGATTATACCCTGTAAGCTCTATTAGTCTACCTCTTATTTATTTTCACCTAGCCTAATCTCTCTCCTTATCTGTGCATCACGATTTCGGCGCACCTCCTCTTCTATTTCCAAAATGATTGGTGATACTGTTGTGGGCCTTCCATCTTCATCTAAAGCAACCAGAGTTATATACGCAGAAGCTGTGTGCCGAATGTCTCCAGTTATTGGGTTTTCGGCTTCCACACGGACACCTACTTCCATTGACGTTCTGCCAACCAAGTTCAGGCTAGCCTTGAAAGTGACTATGTCGCCAATATACACTGGATGGTAGAAATCTATGCGGTCAACAGAAGCGGTAACTACATTTGTCCGTGTATGACGGTGAGCAACTATACCTGCTGCCTCGTCTATGAGCCTCATTATTATGCCGCCATGAACATTTCCAGCCGGATTTGCATCTTGAGGGCTCATTTGTCGCACCATAGTAACGCTAGAGTCTTTAACCTTTTTCCCTTCCAAACATTGCCTCCTTTCTAAGTTATTCTTTTACATCCAACTTTATAAAATCCGTTGACATATCTCAACCTCCCAGTAGCTTTAACGCCCTCCTTAGTCAGGAGGGTGTTCCATGTTTCCTGTTTGCTATGACCCTGCTTTAGCCACTTCCTTGTGCTTGTCTGCTATGGTGCTGGCCAGATTATCCAGCATCTTGAAATCCTCTTCTTTCGGGTACCCCTTGATAATCACCGGTTCCAGTAGTTCTACCTTCAGGTTGGGAATCATATTAATTATCTGTTCTTTAGCCCGGCTTCCCCAGCCATAAGAACCAATGATTGAAGCAAATCTGGTCTTAGGTCGCAAGGCGTTCGCCAGGAATACGGCATATGCAATAAGGGGATGAGGGCCAACCAGCACCGTGGGTGCGCCAATTACCAGCGTGGCGGCATCCACCAGCGCTATTGCCAGTTTCCCTATGTCAACTGTAGAGAGATCGAACTGCTTCACCGTGATACCCTTTTGCATTAAGGCTTCGACAAAGTATTTAACCATTTGACGAGTGCTGCCGTGCATAGAGATGTAAGGCAAAACAACGATGTTTTCAGGGGCATCAAAGACCCAGCTCTGGTAAGCCTTGAGGATGCACTCAGGTCGGTCATATAGTGGACCATGACTCGGACAAATAAGTTCAATATCGTAATCCTTTAATCTCTCCAGGTGCTTTTCAATATTTGTTCTGAAAGGCATCATGATTTCGGCATAATACCTTTTGGCCGCCTCATACACATGACGCTCATCAGTAACGTAAAGGTCGGATGTTGCCAGGTGGGAGCCAAATAAATCACAGGGGAATAGTATCTTATCTTCTTTGAGGTGAGTAAGCATTGTCTCTGGCCAGTGGACCCAGGCAGCATGGATGAACTCCAGTGTCTTATCCCCTAAGGAAATCGTCTCTTTATCCTCGACGGTAATGATCCTTTCCTCTGGAACAAGGACCAGGTCAATAAGCATGGCCTTACATTTAGGCGTACAAATAACCTTTGCCTGAGGATACTTGTCCAGTACCGCGGGCAATGAACCGGAATGGTCCTGCTCGGCATGATTAGTAACCACGTAATCTACATCCTTAACCACGAGCTCGTCCAGGCGTGATAGTAGCACGTCCTCCATAGTGGGGTCTACTGTATCAATAAGGACTGTCTTCTTGCTACCCTGAATAAGGTAGGAGTTATAGCTGGTACCGTCGGGGAGAGGTATTAATTCATCAAACAACCGCCGGTCCCAGTCTATCGCACCCACCCAGTAGATTTTAGGTCTAATTTCCCTCGCCTTCATTTCAGTCCACCCCCTCAAATTCACTCTTGGCAGCCCCACAGACAGGGCATACCCAGGCATCCGGCAGGTTTTCAAAAGGCGTGCCCGGTTTTATGCCACTGTTGGTATCGCCTTTCTCTGGGTCATAGATGTAGCCGCAAACAGTACACCTGTATTTTGCCATTTGGGATTTTACCTCCTTCTTTTCCTCTACCTTTCCTTCTTCAAGATAAGTAGCCGCTGTCTTGGGTGTTTTTCCTCCCTTGATCTGGTGATAGTGCTCATACGTCATACAAACTTCTTCAGAAATGACATCTGCATTTACCACCTCGCCAATGAAGATGGTGTGCGTGCCCACGTCCATTTCCTGTATTACCTTCGCTTCTAAGTAGGCAACGGCGTTCTCAAGAACCACAGGAGCTCCAGTCTCACCTATCTTGTAGTTAACGCCGTCGAATTTATCTGTATCACGGCCCGATTTAAAGCCAAAGCGGCCGATAAAGGTGAGAGGCGTATCCTGGCACAGAACGGAAGCAGCAAAGACTCTGGTTTCTTTGATGTACTCGTGGGTTAAATTGTTTTTGTTAATACTGACCGCTATGGTCGGGGGTTCAGATGTTACCTGGAATACTGTGTTCGCAATCTGGCCATTAAACCTTTCGCCTTTTTTTGAGGTCACCACGTAAAGGCCGTAGCCTATCTTGTATAGTGCTTTATCATTCATTGTTCACCTGCCACAGTTAATGTTTTTGAATAGGTGAACTGCCCCAAGAACTCTTTAGCAAGCACAACGCTGGTCAGATATTCACCTAAGAACTTATGAAAGCGACCTGGTAGCCTCCTAGCCTCCCTCAAGGCATTGGCTGACCTCTGCTTGAAGGCCAGCTCAGCATCGTAAAGTGTAAAGAGTTCAGGATTAGTCTTATTTCTGAGTTCCAATGTTCTTTTCATTTCGGGGCTTAATAGTAGTTCAATGAGCAGCTTCCAGGTCAAGGTCTTCAAGATAAAAAGCAGGTGGTTTGGTGGGCTCGGCAGGATTCGAACCTGCGACCAATCGGTTATGAGCCGACCGCTCTGCCGCTGAGCTACGAGCCCGTAAGGCAAGAGATAGCACACCAGGCTGTAAAAACTTCAGTGCGCGCATCTACTTTCTTGGCGTATTTTACCACACTTGAATGACAGGCAACACCCCGAAGAGTAGGCCAAGTAAACCTGTAAGCCGAGTTCTGTGCTCCGCAATATTCGGGTTCCCGGAAAAATCTTAAAGATTATTCCGGGTGGTGTTCGGAGCGGTGACCATCTATCTAGCCCTTCCGTTACCGGAAGGGTCAAGCGACCGACCCGGGGACAGGCCGGGCGTCCCTTTGTCCCTCTATTTGGTCTTGCTCCGGATGGGGTTTACCCAGCCGGCTGGTCACCCAGCCGCTGGTGAGCTCTTGCCTCACCATTTCACCCTTACCCTTCCAGAGGAAGGGCGGTATGTTTCTGTGGCACTTTCCGTAGGGTCACCCCTCCTGGGCGTTACCCAGCATCCTGCCCGGTGGAGCTCGGACTTTCCTCCCGCCGTTTTCAAGCGAGCGGTCACCCGGTTTACTTGGCCTAGTTATACTATAGTAAAGAGGATATTATAAGTCAACCAATACAAGCAATGCAACTCACGAACATGTTTACAGTCTGGTATAATAGGGACTATGGCAAAGTTATCAACAATTTTGGATTTGGAATTGGCGTGGAAAAGGGTCAAGAGTGACCAGTACAATGACCTTTTGCCAGACATATTGGAACTAAGAGACGTGGATTATGATATTAAAGCGACTCTAGATAATTTGAGGAATCAGCTTGACAAAGGCTACCAGGGCTATCAGCCATCGGATGCCTTGCACATTGACATTCCGAAAAAAGCCTACACGCTCCGTCCAGGCTGTTCCATGATTCCCGAAGATAGAATAATATACCAAGCAGTCGTTGACTTCATTTCGCGTAAGGTTGACGAACCACCATCCGATGCCTGTTTTAGTTACCGATTAAATCCTAATCGAAAGAGCAGTCAAATGTTCCAATTTTGGAGAGAACGGTGGCTAGAGATGAGAAGGAAAATGCGTGAAACCTACGCTGATGGCTATTGTTGCTTGCTAAAAACTGATATAGCAGCATATTTTGAACAGATAGACCATGATATATTCAAAAGAAACGTATTGAACGGGAAAGTAAAGGAAGGACAGGTTATTTATTTACTGGACATACTGTTGAGGAAGTGGGCTGTTTCAGAAGCTAGGCATATCGGTATACCTCAAGGATGTGATGCATCTTCGTATATTGGAAACCTCTACCTCAGAGACGTCGATAAGATTATGGTTAGAGCGGGATTCAAATATTTCCGTTACTCTGACGAAATACATATCTTGACAAAGGACAAACGAGAGGCGAGAAAGGCAATAAACGCGCTAACCCACGAACTGAGAAAACTCCACCTTAATCTCCAAGATGCTAAAACAGACATAATAACAGACCCGAACAAAATAGCTGAAGAGATTGGAACTGAAGAGGATGATAAAACTAGGGATTTTGACTACGAGTTTGAAAGGAAACGGAAAAAAGGCAAAACTGAAGAGTCAGAAGAGGAAATAATCAAAGAATATA
>SDBU01007178.1_pt1 | contig 12897 bp, 9 predicted proteins | sample 2277071 | NCBI WGS metagenome assembly SDBU01 (sample SAMN10397929, study PRJNA504765) | marine sediment metagenome | isolation source: marine sediment core GS08_GC12, 126 cmbsf | place: Arctic Ocean: Gakkel Ridge, Loki's castle | collected 2008 | reverse complement strand
GAAGCTCTCACTCGCCAGTAGTATGTGTCAGGCGACAGCGATGACCCGGGCGTGTAGTCGGAACTCGAGGTCGTGGTGTCTATCTCCGGGGAGGTGAAGCCGGAATTGTTGTCCACCTGGATGTGGTAGGATATGGCTCCGCCCACCGACGACCAGTCGAAGTATGGCGTGGCGTCACAGGCACTAGAGCTGTTTGCAGGGGAGGAGAGGCTAGGTCTACCAGGGTATATGTAGCGTATGCCAGCGATGTCATCTGCGTGGAGGGTCCTCTTCTTTATCTCACCATCAGCCGCGATCCCGTACATCGTCTTCTCCGTGTCCGCAGTGCCGTAGAGATCGAGCAGTTGCAGTGAGTGGCCCAACTCGTGGATTGCAATGTTTTGCACATCCATTGCACTCGGGCCACCGTCGGTGCTCCAGGTGTAATGACTATCGTCGAATTCGATATCAAATTCCACTATCTGATGAGGGTCAGCAAGCAACCACCAAGTCCAGTTGGAGGCGATGGACCCGCCGGTGTCGGCTACCCACATGATATCGTTGTGGCCATTGTAGCCAGGTCCGGTTGCGCTCGTCGTGCCCCCGTACCGGAAGTAGAAATCCGAGTCGGTGACGTTGTTCCAGGTCTGAGCCGCCGCTTGAATGGCGGCTAACTCCCCCGTGGTGTCTCCGCAGTTCGCGTTTACCTCGTAGACCTCTGACATGGGCTCCGGATAGGACCCGCTCGGCCATCTACCTCCGCCATAGGAATATGTGGTCGTGAAATAGACCCCGTTGCTTGTTCCGTCATTGGTGATTACTTTCACGTTGCCGCTACTTGCTCCTCTAGGTACCCTGGCATGGATCACGGTGTCGCTCCACGAGTCGACACAGGCATAGACGTACATAAAAGCCTGGATACAGCTCGAACCGCACGTAGCTGGACCCCTGAGTGGATCCGAAGTTGGATCCGTTGATGACGATGCTGGTACTATCAGCGGCGCAACCAGCGCTTCCCAGCTCGTCGGCGTGAGCAGGACCCGAGTTTGGCACGATGCTATCTATATGGGAGGCAGACGCGTCAGGTAAGTGTCGCCAGATCGTGATGTCGTCCAGGAAAGTGCCGTCGTCCGTAATGCTGACATCGCTGTAGAAGTAGAATAATATCCAAACCGCCGGCTGACCGCGCAGATCACCTAAGATGTAGACATTGGTCAGGTCGAAGTCCACAAAGTTCCAGCCAGTCTAGTCTCCCGAGTAACTGGTGCCATAGAAGTTGCTACCGTCGATGGAAGCTCCCACGAAGAAGAAATCAAAGCCAAGCTCATTCTTGGTCCAGTGATAGAAAAACATGTCCGCATCGTCAACACCAACCAGGGAGAACGGACCATAACCCATCGCAGCGTCTACATCGTTGGGGTACGGATCAGGCGGCCAGACCGCATTGGCGCCTCCATTGGCACACCAGCCAGACCAGGAGCCCATGTAGGGCCGATAGGAATCATCGCCCCATGTCGGATCACCAGAAAGAATCCATTGGTTGGGAAACGCTCCCTCGAAATCCTCATACTTCACTAGCTCCCAGGCTGGCTGCCTGAAGGGCGGAGAGATGGTGGAATCGAGTTTGCTCTCTCGGTCTTCTGAACTGACGGGCCCGAGATCTGGATCCAGGGTCACCACTGCCGGTAAGGCGAGATTACGCTCCTCAGCCGAGGGCTCCTCTCTTCTCACGATCTCGCGGATCTCAGAGGCGAAGGTCTCCACGGGCTGGTTCGTCTCGACCACAGTGCCTTTCTCGATCGTATACTTTCCCTGGTTCCAACCGACCACTCGGAAGTACTCGTCTTGCAGAAAAAGGATCACCTCCTCGCCTTCCTCGAAGGTAGGGGTGTCAGAAACCTCCAATCTGACATCGCCCACGGTGCCGCCTGGGATCTCGATACTTAGGTCTCCAGCTTGTAAACTGCCCTTGATCCCTTCCGTGGGACGTATGGTTACAAGTGTATAGATACGAGTATGGTCGGGGTTCCACCGGGCATTAGTATCGATCACCGTTCCCCTAACGATGAGGACAGCCCGGCTAACCAGTTCTTCCAGGCTCAGTTCCTCCACGGCTGCCAGAGCACTCCCTGTCAAGACGAAGCACACAGCGAAGAAGCCGATGATGACCAATAATGGGATGAATAATCTTGCCTTCATCGCTCCACCTCTCTAGTCTCCTGTGCAGACGCCCGGGGAGATTCCAGCGGCTCTCATTATCTCCCCGATCTGGCTCAGGAAAGATTCTTGCGGGACATCTCTCTCTACCACCTTCTGTTCTTGGACCGCGAATTTGCCCTGGAAGCCACCCACTACGCGGAGGGTATCCTCTTCGCCATATTCCAGGAAGACGACCACTTCCTCTCCTACTCGGAACTTAGGAGCCGTGGAAGAGCTTTGGACCATCTCGCCAACCTGCCCACCGGGAAACCTTATCGTCACTTCACTTGATCGTGCGGCGCCCTTGAGGCATTTCCTAACGGACAGCGTAACATCGGTGTGGATGCGCGTCCCCTCCGCGTTCCACTCGCTGTGGATCTCCTCAATCGAGCCGACTAGAATGAAGTCTGCAGCAGTGACTAGTTGGTGAAGGTCCATCTTCTCGACTATTGCGCTGCCACCAATTTCTAGGGCGGCCTGCTCCGTGGGCACTTCCTCCACTACCGTGCCCCCTTCGACTGTCGGCGTGGTCTGCTTCGTGGGCACTTCCTCCACTACTGTGCCCCCGCCGACCTTTGGCGTGGCTTGCTCGGTGGGCGCCTCCTCTACCACTGCGCCCCCACCGACTTCTAGCGTGGCCTGCTCCGTGGGTATCGGCATTGCTGTCAGCTTGCCGCATCCTGCCCCTGACAAGAAGACTAGAAGTAGTATCGCGCCGGGACTAGCCTTGACCACAATTCCGACTCCTTGAAAAGCCCTCACTGCCACATCTGGAACGTTCATACATAGTACGCTCGAAAGACGAATGGTGCTACGATCCATACCAGTATATCACAAAAACTCAGGAAATCAATCCCCTCGATGCAACTACCGTATACGTGTGTATACGTGTGGTGCCCTACTGTCGGAAAGATAGACCTAACAGGATAACACGCGAACGGGTAGGTAAAGAGGCAAGATCACGCATACAGGGAGTCTCTTATTCGCAGGGTGCCCAAGCAGGAAGCCGAGGCCCTGGACGAGCCTATAGGGCCTGGTGTTCGGTGCTACCTCTCTCCAATCCCAGAATCTCATGACTACGCACCCTGAGTTTGTGAGGGCTTCCCAAGCATGATATCATTCAGGAATGACCTTCCCGGCGGTTTGACGGGAGGGGCTGTCTGTTTCGGGGGTTGGGGAGGAAGACGAGTGAGGGTGGATGAACTAGAGAAGCGCGGACTTCACTACCGCAAGAAGTACCGAGGTGTGATCGGCGTGGGCAGCAAGATCCCTCTCAGAGATCGTTCGGTTCTGAGCCTGATCTATACACCTGGTGTGGCTGAACCCTGTAGGGTGATCAGCCGGGACCCTGACGCTTCGTTTGAGTTGACTTGCCGCGGAAATACGGTGGCAGTGGTGACGGATGGCTCCAGTGTCCTGGGATTGGGAAACTTGGGACCATTGGCCGCCTTGCCGGTGATGGAAGGAAAGTCCGTGATTTTCAAGACCTTCGCCGGCGTCGACGCCATACCGGTTTGTCTGGCCACCCAGCGGACGGAGGAGATCACCCAGGCCGTGCTACGGTTGGAGCCCACTTTTGCGGCCATATGCCTCGAGGATATCGTGGCCCCGCGCTGTTTCACCATCGAGGAGCAGTTGGAGCGGGCCACGAACCTGCCGGTTTTCGGCAACGACTATCAGGCCATCGGCGTGGCGGTTCTGGCAGGGCTCACCAATGCGTTCAAGGTGACGGGCAAGAAGTTGGCGGACGCTCGCATCGTCATCAGCGGGGCGGGAGCCGCAGGCATAGGGGTAGCCAGGTTGCTCTTGGCGGCTGGCGTGAGGAACATCATACTCTGCGACCGGGCTGGTGCCCTTCACCACTACAGAGGGGAGCGGATGAACTGGGCCAAGGCCGAGATAGCCCGGATGACCAACCCCGATCAGGAGAGCGGGCCGCTTTCCTCCATCATCGCGGGGGCGGACGCTTTCATAGGGTTTTCGGAAGGCGGGGTGGTGACTAGGGAGATGATAAGCTCCATGGCCGATGACCCCATAGCCTTTCCCTTGGCCGTGCCGGAGCCGGAGATCATGCCAGAGGAAGCGCGCAAAGGCGGAGCCGCGATCGTCGCCACCGCCCGGTCGGACTTTCCCAACCAGATCGACACCGCGCTGGTCTTTCCTGGGCTGGCCAAGGGCCTGCTTTCAGTGCGCTCCCGGAGCGTAGGCAGTTCAACGTTGATGGGTGCTGCGGAGGCGTTGGCTGATATGGTTTCCCCTGAGGAGCTGAGCCAGGGTCTGGTGGTTCCCCGGGTGATGGATTTCCATGTTGCTCCAGCCATAGCGGCGGCGGTGGCTCGGTGCGCCATGGAGGAAGGTCTGGCCAGGAAGAACGTGGATCCGAAAGATGTTGAGGAGCGGTTGCTTCGTTATATCTATGAGGACGAGATCACTCTGGAGCCGGCCCTGGAAATCGATGAGGATGAGCAGGGCATGGAAGCCCGGTCGCTCGATCTCCATCGGCAGTACCAGGGGGTGTTGCAGGTGGTGGCCAAGGTTCCGGTCAAGGATCATCATATCTTGAGCGCGCTTTTCTTGCCTCCGGCGGCTGCCGACGCGCCGCTGGAGATCCGCAGAGATCCGATGAAGGTCTTCGACTACACGGCGAAAGCCAATTTGATCGCCATAGCGACGGACGGCAGCGCTGTGCTTGGCCTGGGAAACATTGGTCCTCGGGCTGCCCTTCCGGTCATGGAGGGCAAGGCCGTACTTTTCAACACTTTTGCAGGAGTGGAAGCCTTCCCCCTGTGTTTGAGCAGCCAGGACGTGGACGAGATTATCCAGACGATCTCTCACGTGGCACCCACCTTCGGCGGCATCAATCTGGAGGATATCTCGGCACCAAGATGCTTTGAGATTGAGGAGCGACTGCAGGTAGATCTGGATATTCCCGTTTTTCACGATGACCAACATGGGACGGCTGTGGTGGTCCTGGCTGGGCTTATCAGCGCGCTGCAGTTGAAGGATATGACTTTCTCTAAGGTCAATGTGGTGATCAATGGGGCGGGGGCGGCGGGGGTGGCCATCGCGAAATTGCTCCTCTCGGTTGGGGTGAGAGACATAACCCTCTGTGATTCAAGAGGAGCTATCTACCAGGGCAGACGGGAAAGGATGAATCCAATCAAAGAATCTATGGCTAGAGTCACGAATCCAGGCCAGATCAAGGGGGGCTTGGCTGACGTGATAGTGGGTGCGGATGTTTTTATCGGTGTTTCGGCTGCTAACCTGGTGACACAGGACATGGTGCGCTCCATGGCATCGGAGCCAGTGGTGTTCGCCCTAGCCAATCCGGACCCCGAGATCATGCCGGATCTGGCCCAGGATGCGGGAGCGCTTGTAGTGGCTACGGGGCGCTCCGATTTTGGGAACCAGGTCAATAATTCCCTGGCCTTCCCAGGGATCTTCCGAGGGGCCCTGGACGTTCGGGCGCGTGACATTAACCGGGAGATGAAGATCGCCGCTGCCCACGCGCTGGCGGAGGTGGTGGCGGGGAGAGGTGGTGCCAGGCCTGATTTCGTGATCCCCAATGGGCTGGACTTCCGGGTGCCGCCGAAGGTGGCTGGTGCTGTGGCCCAGGCGGCCCTGGATACTGGCGTCGCTAGGCTACGAGTGGACCCTAAACGAGTGGAAGAAAATACGCGGGCTTTCATCTACGAGGGTCGGCTTGAAGTCCTCTCGTAGGTGGGAGGGGGTAGGCGTTGTACGATGTAATCGTGGTGGGAGCGGGGATCGCTGGCGCATCGGCGGCCTTCTTCCTGAACCAGCGAGGCCTTCGAGTGCTTGTTCTGGAGAGAGAGGAGCTGCCCCGCTACAAAGCCTGTGGCGGCGCCATCCCTCGAGCGGTTCTGAGGCGGTTCCCTTTCTCATTCGAGGATGTCATCGAGCAGGAGATCGGCGAAGTCATATGTCACTTTCAAGGGGGAAAGCCCATCCGCGTCCCGCTTCCCCTGGAGGAAGGCGAGAAACCTTTCGTGATGGTGATGCGTGATCGCCTCGACGCTCACGTCTTGCGCCAGGCGGACGTCATGGTCGAGACTGGGAAGACGGTCAGTTACGTCGAGGAGGCGAAGGATTCGGTGGTGGTATGGGCGCGCGACGGGGTGCGGTATCGAGGGCGTTATCTGGTGGGCGCCGATGGTGCCACTTCGGTTGTAGCCAGGTCTTTGGGGCTCAGGCCGTCTCCGAAGCCCGCCCTGGGTGTGGCCTTGGAAGCGGAGGTTGAGGCTGGCGCTGAGGTGATGAGGCGTTACGAAGGGGTGGCGTTGTTTGACTTCGGGACGGTTCAGGGTGGGTACTTCTGGGTATTCCCCAAGGCGAGGCATCTGTCGGTCGGCGTGGGTAGCCTACATTCTACTAAAGGTATGATCCTCGCGGAAGCTCTTCGGCGTGGAATGGAGCGTTTTGGCTTGGAAGGGAACCAAATGGAGGTCCACGGCCATCCTTTGCCTTCGTACTCGGGTCCCAGGAGGCTGCATTCCGTCCGAGCCTTGCTGGTGGGCGATGCGGCTGGCATGGTAGACCCGCTCTGGGGGGAGGGAATCAAGTACGGGATCAAGACGGCGGTGCTGGCCGCGGAAGCGATCGCCCAGGAGGATCTGGCGAGATACAGCCGCAGGGTACACGAGGTGATGGGTAGGAGCCTGAACGAGGGGAGACGGTGGGCGGCGGCTTTCTACCGCTGGCCTCGGCTCAGCTACCGCCTGGGGGTTCAGAATCCGCTTATGGCTCCCGATATAGTCCAACTGCTAAACGACAGGATGGACTACCGCGGCTTGTCCCATCGGGTGCTCAAGTACGCATTGGGGTGCCTGCTGCCTCCGCGGAAGATGGACACGTCTATGACCGTCCGAGATCAGGATCCTCGGTCGCCAGCCCCTGGGGCCTGGTCCGAGGAGTGACCCTGCTTCAACGAATCATGCAGAGATCGGCACAGGCTCCCCCACTCCTCGATGCTCAGGCTCTGTGCCCTTCGGCTCGGCTCGATTCCTGCCTCTTGGAGCGTTTCCTGGATCGTCGCGCTGGGAAGGGATAGCTCCCGGGATAGGGAGTTGTGCAGCTGCTTCCTCCGGTGGGCGAACCCGGCTCGGACCAGCGAGAAGAAGGCCTCATCGTCCCTCACTTTCAGCGCGGGCTGGGGGAAGATCTCGATGCGGACCAAAGCGGATTCCACCTTGGGACGCGGGTAGAAGGCGCTGGGGGGGATCTTGAGCACGATCTGAGGCTTTCCATAGAGCTGAACGCTCACCGAAAGAAGGCTCATCTGGCCGGGACGGGCGGTGATCCGCTGGGCGACCTCCTTCTGAACAAGCACCACCATCAAAGTGGGCTTGGTGGATGCCTCCAGGAAGTGGCGCAGCACGGCGGATGTGATGGAATAGGGCAGGTTCGCTACCACCTTGTAGGGGCCCCCCGGAGGGATCTCCGGAAGGCCCGCCAGAAGGTCGGCTGGGTCCAGCTGAAGCACATCTCGTTGAAGGATGCGGACGTTCTCTTGGCCGGCCAGCGAGCCCTCAAGATGCCGGGCGAGAACGGGGTCCACTTCGACGCCGATGACCAGCCTCGCCACATCGGCGAGTTTCCTGGTGAGCACCCCTAGTCCAGGGCCGACTTCGATGATGGTGTCCTGAGGATCGACCTCCGCCGCGTGCAGGATATGGGATAGATAGCGCTGATCGATCAGGAAGTTCTGTCCCCAGTCTCGTCTTGGTCGAATCCCCAGTTCGCGGAGGGTCTGCCGAATGCTCATGGCGGCGGAACTCTCAAGGTCGGCGCCTCTCCTGGGGCCAGTTGGGAAGCACCCATCGGATCTCATCGGGCGGAGGGGGTGGGTCCAGCAGGTAGACATCCACCCAGCTGTACCACAGTTCCAGATCGTCCTCGTCGAAACCGAGATCGATTCGAAGGCCTTTTATGCGCCCTCCCGTATCTCCCGCCACCGCCATCCCGTAACTGGGGATGTACATCTTGGACGCGAGGTTGATCGCTTCGGGGTCGACCGCCACGATTCCCTTTCCGGCTTCCCAGCCGAGGAAGGTGAGGCCGTACTGCGGGTGGTCGGGGCTCTTGCCCGAGGTGGCTGCACTGTAGGAGGTGGCGAGAACCCGGAATTTGCGCCAGTAGCTGATGGGGCCTTCGGGCGTGTCCAGCTGTCTGCTCACGATGTTGGTGCCGTAGGCGATGATCTTGGTGGTGGGGTCCGTGTCGATCCACTCCCGTTCCAAGAGGCGTTGCATCTCCGCTCCGTTCTCGTAGATGGACCGGATGCGCCGTTTCAGGACGCCATCCTGCCCGTCTCTTTTCACTCTCTGTTGATCCAACTTCATCTGATCGTCCGGTTCCCAGGCGGTCTCGAAGGGGGTAGGTTCTTCTTCGACGAAGAGCTTCTCGTCCACGCGGATGACTTCCACGGTCATATCACCGCGAATGGCGGCATCGCCTCCTGGCCTGGTATAGTCCTTGCCATCGAGGACTATACCCTCCTGGGCTAGAATCGCCCCAACGGTGTCCTCTCTCGTTCGGGTCTTGATGGTGCGTCCGTCTGCCATGATGCGTATGGGCGCCGACCTTTGGATGTAAATGTGCATGCCGGAAGTGATCCGCGTCCCCCAGTCCGGCACGACCTTGTCTCCCAGGTACAGGAAGATGTCCTGCTCCCGCAGCGCCTCGCCGACCGTTGGAGCCAGCGTGCGGATGAAGATGGGCAGGCCGCCGTCGTTGACCGAGATGGGCAGGGCTCGCTGGATGGCTACGCGGATGGGTTTGGAGGGAAAGGACCTCTTGCGGAATAGATAGGTCTGTAGGATGCCGGGAGGGTGGTCGGATATCAGTGGGGCACTGAGATCGACCACCTCCTCGTTGAGAGTTATGCGATCTGACTCCTCCACGTGGATCGAGGCCTCACGCAGGAGATCTCCGACGGTGCTGCTTCGCGTGAGCACCTCCCTGGAGATCCCATCGAACTCCAGATTGACGGTCTTGGCCCTCTCCACCCAGATGGTTGCGCCGGGCCGTAGCTCGGTCTCAACCCCGGGAATCACTACGTCTTCGGGACGGATATGCAGTCCCAACTCCCCCAGAACGGCTCCGACCGCCATCTGATGAGTTCGCAGGCGCAGACTTTGGCCGTCCACGGTGATGGAGATCTCTTTCTGTGTGGCCAGATAGCTGAGGCTCATCGCCGCGATGGCGGCCAGAGACAGGGCCATCGTGGCGAATTTCCATTTCCTTTGCTCTATGTACCTCTTGGGCGGTCGTAGATGGTTGCTGAAGGTCAAAGGGCGATCACGGTCGATAGGTTACCGTCAGGGTGACGTCATCGCTCTCCCAACTCACATCATTGGGGAACCCGTCACCGTTGGTTCCGGCCTCGAAGCGAGCTCTAACCTGAAAGCGTGTGGTGCTGGTCGCGGTCCAGTTGGCCACGCGACTGGTGACGTCGATGGGAGAGTTCAGTCCCACCTCGGAGCTGGCTGAAGCTAGAGAGGCGGATGTCGCTGTATCGTAGTCGGAGGCGTCCAGGGATATCCCGTAAGTGGTGACATCCTCAACCATCAGCGGATGGAGCCACTCGAAGGCTCCGCCGGTCAGCGCATAGTCGGAAAGGTCCAGTTCCGCGCTCAGGATATCGGCCTCCGCCAGACCGGAGATGTCGAAGCTGAAGAAGGCCCTGGCGGAATCGTCGTCCGCTGTATCGCCTGCCTTGAATATCGAATTCTGCACTTCGCCGGAACTCAGCACGGTGCCATCCTCGGAGGCTACGGAGGTCAGGGTGTCAGTGATCACTGAACCTGTGACGACTGTGATGTCTATGTGTCGGTACTCTGTGCCGCCCGGGTGTTCCACTCGCAGCGTGTAGCGGTGATCCACGCCGGGGCACTCCAGCCGGCTGTCGTGGCCAGCGACTCCCCCTTCCTGATAATACACGGCTGTCGCATTCTCCACTTCCCAGTTGATGGTAGTGCACTCGCCCAGGGCGATCGTGGTTCGATCTGCTCGGAAATCGATCGCTACCTCCTCGGGGACGGTGGTGGCTGTTGCTGTGGGGGTCGGGGTTTCTTCGCCTGGAACCACGATCAAAACGGTGGCTCTGGCGCCGAACAGGACTCCGTCCGGGTTCCTCATCTGCCAGTAGCCTGCGTAGCTACCAGGCGTTGAGGGCGCTACCATATCCACGGCGATATCCACGGTGGCTGCGGCGGCGGCATTGGCGACTTGTACGCTGGCGGGCGCCCCCATCTGGTCTCCAGATACGAAAGCCCAGACGTAGCCGTCTTCCCAGGGGCAGGTGCCGCTGTTCTCGATGCGCCATACCTTGTGGATGGGAGCACCTGGCGCGAACGTGGTATTATCGGGCACGGTGACGTCGCTCACGAAGGTCGCGCCGTTGGAGCACTCCGATGAGGTGGGAGAGGGCGACGGCGTTGTAGGAGCCTCCGTGGGTGAGGCTGTGGTGGTTGGGGCGCCTCCCAGCACCGATACGGAAATTGTCGCCGGATCGCTGGCGATCCCGGCTGTGTTGTAGGCTTTGACGATCAATGTGTGTTGGCCTGGCTGATCCGCTGTCCAGGATTGGGCTGCTGCGAAGGATGGCTGACCCTCAGGGTCAGGGTTGGGGTCCGAGCTCATGAGCTTGCCGTCGACCCAAAGCTCCAAATACTTGATTCCCTTTGGATCGGCAGCCGCGCTCTGAATCACTAGCACATCCCCCAGGTTGACCTGGGCGCCGTTTTGTGGTGCCACGATGGTGACGGCCGGCTTGCTCCCAAGCTCAGCCGCGCCGTCTCCCTGGGTGTTCTGCCAAAGCCAGAATATGAGCGCACCGACGATGCATAAGGCTATCAGTCCTACGATTCCCATAACTATGGGGCCGATGGGCGATTCGCTGCCCCCGTCCGTCGGAAGCGGAGCCGCGGCGGCACCCTCTGGGGACTCGGGAGGAGACTTGGGCCATTGTGGGGGCGGCGGTGAAGGCGGCGTCTCGGGCGCGGGCGTGACGTCAGGTTCCGGTGCCGCCCCAGAAGGATCTCCTGGGATCCAGGCAGTACCGTCGTGAACGTACCATTTCCCCGTGTCGGCGCCCAACGCCCAATAGTGGCCAGAAGCATCCTGCAGCATGAGGCTTTGTAGCTCGGCCCGAAACTGCTCTTTGGTGAGAGCGCCGGAACTGAGTTGCTGGCGCAACTGGCGATATCGGCTTTCCGCCTCTTGAAAGTCCATTTTTCCAAGACTCATCTCATCCCCTCCCTCAGCATTGGAACAGACCACCTTACGAAAATTATATCACAAAGGGGCCCATCTGTAAACATGGATTTTTCGTCGGGTGAAGTGATGTTCAGCTTGCAGAACCAACTTATCACATCGCTGGACATGGGCTCATCGACAACATTTTGGGTGATGGAATGTGGGGACTGTACATATCGCTATGCTTGACATATAATCGACCTGAAACGTTCTCGTCAGCCATGGAGGCGATATGGAAGGACAAATCCACGTGATCGTGGCAGACGATCATGTCCTTGTGCGTCAGGGGATATGCCAGTTCCTGGAAGAGGCTGAGGACATCACGGTAGTAGGGGAAGCTGCCGACGGAGAAGAGGCCCTGCGGCTCGTGGAAGAGCACAGGCCGGATGTGGCCATCTTGGATATTCAGATGCCCGGCGTTGGTGGTATCGAAGCCACTCGTGAGATCAGGGCTCGCTTTCCGGAAGTGCGGGTCCTCATCCTGACCGCCTATGAGGAGGATCCCTACGTGTTTGCCCTGCTGCGTGCTGGTGCCAACGGGTACATACTGAAGACTATCGATGCGGAGGATCTCTTGCGGGCCGTACGGGCAGTACATCGGGGCGAGTCGGTACTGAGTCCGCGCGTCACCGAGAAGGTTGTACGCCAGATCCGGGCGGGCGGGCCGGAGGGTGCGTCCAAGCAGGTGGAGCCTTTGACCGACCGTGAGGTCGAGGTCTTACGTATGGCGGGGCAGGGGTTGACGAACAGGGAGATCGGGCGGAGACTGGCTATCAGCGACCGTACCGTACAGGGACATCTCGCCCACATTTACGGCAAGCTTGATGTGGCCAGCCGCACGGAGGCGGTCATGGAGGCTTTGAAGCGGGGGTGGATCGTGCTGGAATGAGCGACAATCGAAAGAAGTGGTATCGGCGCTTGCAGGTGCAGCTGTGGCTGTGGGCTATCTTGCCGCTCACCCTGGTATTGGCGGCGGTCGCAATCACCGGCGTGTACGGCCATCAGCGAGCCATGTATGGCTTTGTCTCCGAACGGGATATCGCCATGGCCAAGTTGTACGCGCGTCAGATCGGGGATGGGCTGGCGCGCGGAACGGTGCTCCTCAACGGCGATGGGCTGCAATTGATCATGGGCGAAGCGAGGGTGGCTCGGCGAGGCGCGGCTTATGTGATGACCGGAGAGGGACGCGTGCTCTTTCATCCCGACCCTGGCCTCGTGGGTATGGAGCGCGGTTCCGATCTGATGGTGAGCCAGCTGATGGAGAGCGCCGCCGGCACCGTAAACGGTCAACTCGAGGATGGTTCGCTCACATTGGCATCTTTCGCCACGGTCGGCGAGACCGGGTGGCGGGTGGTGGTGGAGGAGCCGGTTGCCGATGTGATCGTGCCCGTCTTGCGGTTCTCCAGCACATTGCCGATAGTGTTGCTTTTGAAAATGATC
>SDBU01007177.1_pt1 | contig 12899 bp, 10 predicted proteins | sample 2277071 | NCBI WGS metagenome assembly SDBU01 (sample SAMN10397929, study PRJNA504765) | marine sediment metagenome | isolation source: marine sediment core GS08_GC12, 126 cmbsf | place: Arctic Ocean: Gakkel Ridge, Loki's castle | collected 2008 | reverse complement strand
CCTTACATTAGTGCTGGAGATGGTCTCTCCCTCGATTTTTTGAAGGGGAATAATATTTACCCTGGCTTTCCTGGCCTCTAAACAGTTTTTAAGCAGATCTACATCACCGGCTCCCCTGTAGCCGAAACGGAAACCTTCACCAACAAATATTTCTTTAATGTTAAACTTGCCTACCAGGATATTCTTACAAAATTCATCTGCCTTCAGCTTTAAAAACTCTGAATCAAACTTGGCTTTTATTATAAAATCTATTCCAAGATCTTCTATGAGCCCTATTTTATCATCAAATGAGCATATAAGTTTTTTGAACAATTTACTTTTCACTACATTTAGCGGTGGTTTATCAAAAGTCAATGCCAGGCTCGTCCCATTTTCCTTTTGTGCTTTCAGGGTGCAGGCCTCAATGATTTTTCTATGGCCCAGATGTACCCCGTCAAAAAATCCTATGACTGCAAACAGGGGCTTATCTATAAAATATCCGGCCTTTATTCTTTCCAGTTCTAATATTTTTGCCAATATGGTCCTTTTCAAAGCAAATGATTAATATTAAAATTAAAACCACTAGATTGTATTTTATTGCTAAAAAATTACAATACTTTTTGAAATATTCTTTTTGTTTTCTCTATCTATTTCTGCGGTCTTTCTTTCTCCACATAAAAACTTGTGAATTGCCAGAAGCCTGCCTTCCATATCCCTTATCATCATGAAATCTCCCTCCTGCAGGCTGTCAGGAAGTAAAGACTTCTCTTCGTCTATCATTTTTCCAGCAAGAGGCTGCCCGTTTTGAATGAGTTTTATAAATCCGTCCTTAATATAAACATCATGGCTTTCTCCCAATGCTTCCTCTGTTGGAATGATATATGCCTGCTTCCAGGGGAGTCTTCCGGCCGGCTTCTCTTTTACCAGTACCTGGACTTCTATACTGTCCTTCAGGAAAAAATTCCCGATCCTGGTCCGGTTTAATTTTTGCAGGGTACCACCTGTACCAAGGACCAGTCCAATATCATGGGCCAGTGACCTTATATAGGTCCCACTGCTGCAGCGAACACTGATATTCAACAGATCGCCTTCCATGGAAATAAACTGAATGTTTGAAATATTTATGGTCCTTTTTTTTATTTTGACTTCCCCGCCGGCCCTGGCTATCTTGTACAGGGGCTTACCCTTGAATTTGATCGCTGAATACATCGGCGGAACCTGCTCCTGTCTTCCTTCAAAACCCTCCAGGATATCTTTTACTTTTTTTTCATTTAATTTTTCCACTTTTCTGGTCTCCAGGATCTTGCCGCTAATATCGCGTGTATCGGTCTTTATGCCCAGTTTGATAACAGCAATATATTCTTTATCTAAGGTTAAAAAATAATTGGACAATTTAGAGGCTTTATTTATCAGTACGATAAGCAATCCCTGTGCCAGGGGATCGAGGGTTCCGGCATGGCCGATTTTATTTAAAAAAAAACTTTCTTTAACTCTCTTAAAACATCATAAGATGTTATGCCGGAAGTTTTATTAATTAAAATAATTCCATGAAAATTTTCTAGAATATGCGATTTTATTTTTGATTCCATTGTCTTAGTCAGAAGTTTTTAAGATTTTTTTTAATCCTGAAATAACCTCTTCCAGGCTTCCCTTATGGCTATATGCAGCTGCATTCTTATGTCCTCCCCCGCCAGCATCTGCTGCGATTTCAGACAGGTTAATATTTTTATCTGAAGTCCTTAGGCTTAATTTATAGCTATTATTCTCGATTTCTTTTATCAAAACAGTGATCTTTACTCCTTTTGCACTTCGCAGGATCTCAATGATCCCCTCCTGGGAAGAAAAAGGCAGTTTCAGTTTTACAAAATCCTCCTGAAGAATATAGGAGTGCAATAATCCCAGACCGGAGTCATATTCTATTCTCTGAAACACCTTCTGGAGCAGCTTAAACCTGTCTATAGGGTCATTTTCATATATATGAAAATACACATCAATTGGAGAAACCCCCAATTTTAGCAGTTCGGCTGCAATCTTATGGATGTTCCATGTAGTATTGGAATATTGAAATCTACCGGTATCTGTCAGTATCCCCACATATATTCCTACAGCTATATCATAATTTAAGAAACCCGGAAAATTTCCTGAGATCAATTCATACAGGATCTCGGAAGTCGCTGCTTTGTCCTTATCTACAATATTGATACCGCCAAAATTGCTATTGCCCCCGTGGTGGTCGATATTTATAATAGTTTTTGATATTTTCCTGATCAAATCAAAATCTGATCCTATCCTCCCTTCATCTGCACAATCCAGGCAAAAACAGATATACTTATCTTCATCCTTTTGGGGAACCCTGATGTCCTCCAGGCCCTTTACGGCCCGACCAAAAAATGGCAAAAAATTGTATTGATAGGGGAGATCGCTTTCACTTAGCATAAAAACATTTTTTTTAGATTGAAAAAGCAGGCTGTATAATGCAGCCATTGAGCCCAGCGCATCCCCATCAGGAAAAATATGGGTTATTATTAAAAAGTTTTCATTTCTTTCTATTATTTCCGATACCTGTTTATATGACTTCTTTGGGTCCACCTGATCTATCCATCTACTCCTGATTCTCTTTATTTAAATTACCCAGTATTTTTGTTATTTTCAGCCCTTGGTCGATTGACTGGTCATATACGAATTTTATATCGGGAATACCTTTGAGCTTAAATTTTTCCTGGAGGTTTTTTTTGATAAAGCCCCGGCAGTTCTTGAGCCCTGCCAGGCTTTCTTCTCTTTTTTTCTTGTCTCCAAGGATGCTAATAAAAACATCAAGCCATTTATAGTCTGAAGTCAGCCTTGCGCCAGTTATGGTGATAAATCCTATTCTGGGATCCTTTACCTTATTGTTGATGATGAAGCCGATCTCTCTCTTTAAATCGATTTCTGTTTTTTTCCCTCTATCCACCTGAAACCACTACCAGACCGCTAACCTTTTTTTTCTTCAAAGAACTGCAGGATATCGCCTTTTGCTATATCCTGGTAACTTTCTATCCTTACTCCACATTCATAACCGGAGGAGACCTTTTTAACATCTTCTTTAAACCTGTGCAGGGAATGGATTTTTCCTTCATGGATGACTTCCCCGTCTCTTAAAACTCTTATCCTGTCTCCTCTTTCAGCTGCTCCTTCTGTGATATATGAACCGGCTATTATTCCTAATTTAGACATTTTAAATATTTCCCTTACCTCTGCTTTGCCCTTTTCTATGATCTTGATCTCCGGTTCAAGCAGCCCCTCTGAAGCAAGGGTTATATCGTCTATCAATTTGTATATGATCTCGTAGGTCCTTATTTCAACTTTTTCCTTTTTGCTTAGTTCCTTTGCCTTTGGAGTTGGATTTACCCTAAAACCGATTGCTATGGCTCTGGAAGCAGCGGCTAAGAGGACATCACTATCAGTGATCGACCCTACTGCCTTATGTATTATATCTATCTTTATCTTTTCATTATCTATAGCAGCCAGTGATTTATCTACTGCATCGATCGAACCTTCGGATTCTGCCTTAAGTACTAATTTTAATTTTTTCTGCTCACTTTCTTTTGAGATCTCTACAAGATTTTCCAGTGTTATTTCCCTTCTGGATTGGACGATTTGCTGCATTTTTCTTTCATATGTCTTTTTTTTCAAAAGTTCTTTAGCAACTTTTTCATTTTTAACGATGAATAATTTATCTCCTTCCCCGGGTACTGAAGAAAAGCCTGCGATCTCAACAGGTTGCGATAAGACTGCTTCCTTGAGATCTCTTCCATGTTCATCCTTGATGGACCTGATCCTTCCAGAAATATTTCCTGCTATAAAAGAATCTCCTACCTTGATATTCCCTCTTTTTACCATCAGGGTCCCGATCGGACCTCTGCCCTTATCCAATTTTGATTCGATTATGACTCCTGTGCCCTCAGCATTGGGATTTCCTTTTATTTCATTTAAATCAGTTACAAGCAGTATCATTTCAAGAAGCTCATCCAGGTTGATCTTGTTTTTAGCGGATAATTCTACACATATAGTCTCGCCGCCCCACTCTTCGGGTACAAGATCATGTTCGGTCAGGCTCTTTTTTACTTTTCCCGGGTCTGCATTGGGAAGATCTATTTTATTTATGGCGATTATCATCGGCACCCCGGCTTCTTTGGCATGGTCTATTGCCTCAACAGTCTGGGGCATTATCCCATCATCTGCAGCTACCAGTATTATCGCAATATCTGTGACGCTGGCTCCTCTTGCCCTTATAGAAGCAAAGGCTTCATGCCCAGGGGTATCGATAAAGGTTATCTTCCGGTCATTATAAATTACCTGGTAGGCCCCTATATTCTGCGTTATGCCTCCAACTTCACTTTCAGCCACCTCTGTTTTCCTGATAGCATCAAGAAGAGTAGTCTTTCCATGGTCCACATGGCCCATTACGGTGACAATAGGTGCCCTTGGCACCAGGTCCTCTTCAGAATCTTTGTATACTTCATCTAATTTTTCTTCAAAGCCAATAATATTATATTTAAAATCATACTCATGTGAGAGATATTCCACCAGGTCCCTGGTCAGGGATTGGTTTACAGTTATGGTCTCCCCCATATTAAATAAGAGTTGGACCATCTCATTGGAGGGCTTGCTTATTCTTTCTGACAGCTGCTTTATGGTGACCCCTTCGGGTATCTCGATCACTTTTTTTATCTCCGGCCTTTTCTCTAATTTTTCTTTAAGGGCACCCGGTTTTTTCTTCAAGGCAGCTTTATCTTTTTGTTTCTCTTTTAAAGTATCTTTTCTTCTTTTCTGAAAGAGTTTCGCCTTGAGCCTTCCACTTTTTTCTTCTTTGTCCAGCTCTTTTTTCAAGACACTCTGAATATTGATCCTCTTTTCTTCTTCCCACCCAAACTTTTTTTCTGTTTTCCCGGCAACTGCTTTACTGGTTCCTGCCTTCCCGGTAGTCTTGACCGTAATATCTTTACTGCCTGACGGTTTCTCCTTGTCTTTTATTTTTTCTGGAGTTGAAACTTTTTTAGCAGTTTTAGCAGCTATCTTAGCTTTTGGCCTGGTTTTAGCTTTTGCTTTACCCGCGACCTTATCTCCCGATTTTGTTTTTACTGCAGCCTTTTTGTCTTCTTTTGCCTTATCTTTGGTTTTTAACTTTGAAGCAGCAGTTTTGGGTTTTGTTTCCACTTTCTTTTTAGCAGTCACTCCTGCCTTCTTTAAAGTTTTTGATGCAGCTTTTGATCCACCCTTTGCCTTTGCGGCTGTTTTTTTCTTATCCCCGCTGCTTACCTTTTGCCCGGACTTTTTTTTTGGGCCATCCGCAGCTTTACCTGCTTTTTTTAAAAAAGCTAAAACCTTATTGACTTGCCCCGGATCCAGTACTGACCTGGAACTTCCTGCATCAATGCCTATTTTTTTACAGGCAGCAATGATTTCTTTTGATGTAAGGTTATTTTTTTTAGCTAATTCAAAAACTTTAATATAAACCACTTCCTAATCGATCAATTTTTAATAATAGCTATCCTGCTGGTAGAAATCAACTTTTCTCTTTCTTTTCTTTCTCCCCGTCTTTTTCTTTTTCCGCGTCTTCATCTATGTCTTTTACTCTTTCGATCCTGGCTTCATCCAGTTCTTCCTCAAATTGGGCATCGCTTTTTATATCAACTTTCCAGCCAGTCAGTTTTGCCGCCAGCCTTGCATTCTGCCCTTCTCTTCCGATGGCCAGAGATAACTGGTCCTCTGAAACTACTACCAATGCAAATTTTCTGCCCTCTTCAGTTAAAACTTTTAGTACTCTTGCAGGACTCAATGCATTCTTTATATAAGTCACTATATCATCGCTGTAACCCACAATATCAATTTTTTCTCCACCAAGCTCATCGACTACCATCCTTACCCTGGAACCTTTTGGTCCAACACAGGCACCCACCGGATCTACATTTTTTTCATTTGAGCTGACAGCTATTTTAGTCCGGTATCCAGCTTCCCTGGCAATACTTTTTATCTCTACGACTCCCTCGTAGATCTCCGGGACCTCTAATTCAAACAGCCGCCTTATAAGTCCTGTATGTGTCCTTGATACTATGACCTGGGGCCCCTTGGTGGTTTTCCTGATATCTGAAATATAGCATTTTATTCTTTCCCCATGTTTATATCTTTCCCTTGGCACCTGCTCATAGGGTGGGAGCAGTGCCTCTACCTTGCCCAGGTCCACCAGTGTAAACCTGGTATCGCTTTGCTGGACTATGCCGGTTACCAGCTCGCCCGCCCTATCCTTGAACTCATCATACATTATTTCCCGCTCAGCTTCCGTTATCCTCTGCCTGATCACCTGTTTTGCAGTCTGGGCAGCAATTCTTCCAAAATTATCAGGTGTAACATCCTCTTCCTTTGGCGGCTTTTTAGCTGCAGTTTCTTCATCTGTATCGTCTTCGGAGCCTCCTTCATCAAGGATCTTGAATACCTTGATCTTCCCGCTTTTACTATCAATATCGACCCGGCATTCAAAATCCGGCATATAATTTTTTTTATAAGCGAAGGCAAGGGCGACCTTTAAGGCCTCTATCAGGGCATCCACCTTTATGCCCTTTTCCCTTTCCAGTTCTTCCAGTGCCATTATTAATTGTTTATTCAAATTTACCACCTTGCCAGTAATAGAAATAAAATTAAAAAATAGTGGGGAAAGCCCACTATTTTTGGTATCTATTCACATTAAAATTTCCAAAAAAAGTATACCACAAATCAAAAATTATTCAATCAGCAATTTGGAGCCTGGATAATTTTAAAGTATATTGTTTTAGAACAGCATTAAAAACTCTGTAGCAGTTCTTTCAGGCTGGTATTTCTGTTTTCAACAATATTTTTATTAACGGCCATCCCTATGGCTTTTTTACTCCCTACAAGTACTGCAAGTTCTTTGGCCCTGGTAATTGCTGTATAGAGAAGGTTCCTTTGAAGAAGCATATAGTGAGATGTAAGCAGGGGGATGATAACACACTTAAACTCGGATCCCTGGGATTTATGGATTGAAATGGCATAAGACAGGCTCAGTTCATCAATTTCGTGAAAACTATATTTTATGATCTTTCCGTCAAAATCTACAGATATTTCTTTCAACTCAAAACTTATGTGTGAGATATAACCTATATCCCCATTAAATACTTCTTTTTCATAATTGTTTTTGAGTTGTATTACTTTATCATTTAATTTAAATATTGCAGATCCCCTTGATAATTCTTCACTTCCAGGATTAAGGACCTTCTGTATCTTGCTATTCAGGTTTATAGAACCTACGATTCCTTTATTTGTCGGCACCAGGACCTGTACATCTGTGAAAGGATCGTAACCAAAGCTTTTAGGGATTTTTTTTATTAATAGATGAAGTATCATATCAATTGTTTCTTCCGGATCGTTTTTTTCAATAAAGAAAAAATCCCTGCTGTCGGATCTTCCAATAAATGGATAGATCCCATCTCTCACCTTATGGGCATTCTTTATTATGAGGCTTTCGCCCTCCTGCCTGTATATCTTTTCTAATTTTATTACCTCTATGACTCCGGAATTGATCAGGTCTCCCAGGACATATCCTGGGCCCACAGAAGGCAGCTGGTCTATGTCGCCAACAAAAATCACTCTTGTATCATCTTTTACGGCACAAAGCAGGTTCTTTGCTAACCTTATATCTATCATTGAGGCTTCGTCGATTATGATAACATCTGCTTCAATAAGGTCTTCCTCATTTTTAAGGAATTTATTCAATCTGGGATTATATTTTAAAAGGCGGTGGAGTGTCTTGGCTTCTCTGCCGGTGGTCTCACACAGCCTCTTTGAGGCTCTTCCGGTAGGAGCCCCCAGCAGGACCTTTTTATTTTCTTTTTCAAAAATCCTGATAATGAAGTTAAGAATAGTACTTTTGCCGGTTCCTGGACTGCCGGTTATGATCAACATTTTTTCCGTGATAGCCCTTATTATGGCTTTGACCTGTATATCGTCAAGATCTATGCTGTTCTGGAAAGCAAGACCGGACACCTGTTTCTTTATATTTTCAATTCTCTGTTTTTTTCCGGAGGTAATACCCGGTAGACTGGTCAATTTAAGTATTTTTTCACAGACCTGTTTTTCAGCAATGTATATACTTTTCAGATAGATTTTTTGGACATCGCCGTCTTTTTTGATTATCTTGCCTTCACTTTCAAGCTCTTTCAGGGCCCGGCTGACCTGCCCCTGTTCCGCTTCCAGGAATTCTCCAGTATCCTCGGCCAGTTCCTGGTAAGGATAATAACAATGGCCGTTTTCTTCAGCTTTTTGCAGCAGGTGGATTATTCCGGCTTTTGTCCTGAATATAGAGTCTTTTTCAATTCCCACTTTGAGGGCGATCCGGTCCGCTGTTATAAAGCCGATTCCAAAAATATCTTCAGATAACCTGTATGGGTTTACTTTGAGTACATTTATGGCATTATTTCCATAATGGTTGTATATTTTCACTGCAGAAGCATTGCCTACTCCATGGGACTGTAAAAAAATCATCACTTCCCTTATATTTTTATACCTGTCCCAGGACCCTGTAATAAGGTCTATCCTTTTTTTCCCTATTCCCTCGATCTCATTTAATCTTTCCGGTTCCCCATCAAGGATCTTTAAGGTATCCAGTTTGAAATGTGCCACTATATTCTTTGCCATTACCGGGCCGATCCCTTTTATCAGGCCTGATCCCAGATAATTTTCAATTCCATCGCTGGTAACCGGAACAGATGTTTTTATGCTTTCAATCTCAAATTGCTGCCCGTAGTCCTTATTTACGACCCATTTCCCTGAAACATCCAGTTTTTCACCGACCTGCAGTTCGATTGCCTTTCCTATAATTGTCACAAGATCTTTATCATCAAGGCGAAGCCGAGCGACAATAAATCCGGTCTCAGAGTTTTTAAAAACAATTTTTTCTAAAACTCCGCTGATTCTATCTTCTTGATCTTTCATATACTAATGGAGGGTCAGGGATTCTCTTTTTTAAAGTCTTCTATAAATTGCGGGATTTCTTCAAGGGACAGGCTTAATTTCTTCTGGTCCTTCCTGGTCTCTACATCGATTTTTTTACTTTTTAAGAAATTTTTACCGACTATAAATCTCAGGGGGATCCCTATAAGGTCAGAATCCTTAAATTTTATGCCTGCACTGATATCTCTGTTATCATAAAGGACCTCTTCGCCAAGATCCAGCAGGATCTCATGGATCCGGTCCGCAGCAGCAGTTATATCTTTATCCCTGGTCGTGGTCGCAATTAAATTTACAAGAAAAGGAGCTATAGAAGTCGGCCATATGATCCCTTTATCATCGTGGTTTTGCTCTATTACGGCTGCCAGTATCCTGCTTACCCCGATTCCATAGCAGCCCATTATAAATGGTTTTAATTTTCCATCTTTATCCAGGAATCTTGCATTCATCTTTTCACTGTATTTTTTCCCCAGCTTAAAGATATGCCCGATCTCAATGCCTTTTTCAAATTCCAGGGCACTTCCGCAATCCAGGCACCTGTCACCCGATGTGGGATAAGAAAAATAACCCCACTGCTTGATCTTAAAATCCCTGGGGTGATTTACGCCTGTCAGGTGATAATCCTTTTTATTGGCCCCCACTATCAGATTATTTATTTCTTTTAAAGAATTATCTGCATATATTTCTATTTCCTCCTGCAGCTTTACCGGACCCAAATAGCCGATTTTAAGATCACTTGAACTATCAGCACTGTCTGCCAGGCCCAACTCCTTGTCTAAAAACTTGCCAGCCCTGCCAATATTTAATTCTCTGTCACCTCTTACCAGAAAAGCATATATTCTGCTATCCCTGTCAGCGACCAGGATCGTTTTTACAGTCTGCCTGGTTTTGACCTTAAGAAATTTTGCCAGCTTTTCGATATCAGTGATACCCGGGGTATGCACTTCTTTTATATTGCTTAAATTATTTTCTCCCGACTTTTTCCCCTCATCAGTGCCAACTGAAAACTTTGCCATATCAAAATTAGATGCATAGCTGCATTTGGGGCAGTAAACCAGTTTTTCCTCTCCCTCTTTTGCAATGATCATGAACTCATGTGAAGACTTCCCGCCAATAAGCCCTGTATCAGCCTCTACTATCCTGTATTTGAGACCGATCCTTTCAACTATATTACTATAAGCCGCATGCATCTTTTGATATATTTTATCCAGGTCTTCTTCATTTTCACAGAAGCTGTATGCATCTTTCATTATGAATTCCCTGGCTCTAAGCAGTCCATATCTGGGCCTTATTTCATCCCTGAATTTGACCTGTATCTGATACAGGTTTTTTGGAAGGTCTCTGTAAGACTTCAGGTTCAGGCGCGCAAGGGTAGTGATCAATTCTTCATGAGTCGGTCCCAGGCAGAAATCTCTCTGGTTTCTGTCTTTGAGCCGGAACATCTCCGGCCCGTATTCTCCCCACCTTCCGGATTCTTTCCACTGCTCAGAGGGCTGCACCACCGGTAGAAGCAGCTCAATGGCCCCGGACCTGTTCATCTCTTCCCTGATGATTTCTTCTATTTTTTTTAGAACTTTAAACCCCACTGGCAGGAATGCATATATTCCTGATGCGATCTTTCTTATAAGGCCCGCCCTGAGTGTCAGGGAATGGCTGGTGATCTCGGACTCGCTGGGCTCTTCCTTTAAAGTAGGCATTAAAATCTCAGAATATTTCAATATTGTCTCCTAATTTATTTTAATTAATTTTTCCAATTCCTTTTCAAATTCCTCATTTACTTCATTTTTAGGAACTCTTTTTATTATACTTCCTTTCAAAAATACTGCAGCTTTATCTTTGCCGAAAGCAATCCCCAGATCCGACTCTTTCGCTTCACCCGGGCCGTTCACAATACATCCCATCACTGCCAGTTTAAGGTTTTTCTGTACACCTGTGGTTAATTTTTCCACATGTTCCACAATACTTTTTAGGTCCCCTCTGGTTCTTCCGCATGTGGGGCAGGAAATTATATCCACTCCCCGGTCCCTCAGGCCCAAATTGTTTAATATCATATATGCAGCCTTTACTTCTTTTACAGATCTCTCAGTCAGGGAGACCCTTATAGTATCCCCTATCCCTTTTGCAAGCAGGATGCCCAGGCCCAGGGAAGACTTGATGCTTCCCCTGAACAGAGGGCCAGCTTCTGTGACCCCAAGGTGCAGGGGATAATCAATTCTTGCAGATATTGCTTCATAAATACTAATGGTGTCAAGAACTGAGGATGCCTTTGCAGATATTTTAAAATTGTAAAACTCTAACCTTTCAAGAAGCCTTACATTTTCAACAGCACTTTCGACCATTGCGTTTACTATATTCCCCTTATTCTTTTTAAGGATCTTTTTATGGATCGAGCCCGAGTTTACTCCGATCCTTACTGCTATATTTTTCTTTTTTGCTTCCTCGATCACTTTGCCTGTACGCTCCAGGCTGCCAATATTTCCTGGATTGATCCTGATACCGTCTACTCCGGCATCAATACTGGCAAGTGCCAGTTTATAATCAAAGTGGATATCTGCCACTACAGGTACAGAAAATATTCCTTCATTTATAAGCTGCTTTAAATAAGCCGCAGATTGTTCCCCTGGTACTGCTATCCTTATCAGTTCACAGCCATTACGGGTCAATTCACCGATCTCTTTCCGCAGCCTGCCGGGATCTTCTATTCCTGTTTTGACCATTGATTGGACAGAAACAGGATTGGATCCGCCGACTTTTAGATCTCCAACATTTATGACCCTTGTCTTTTTTCTTTTTATTATCATCTATAACCGCTTACATATTACTTATCCGGAAAGGATTGATTATATCAAAAACAAAACCCACGATCAGTATCGATATCATGATAAATATTCCTATAGAATTAATGATCTCAAAGACCCTTATGGGAATCGGCCTTTTTCTAATGCCCTCCACTATGATCAAAATTACATTCCCACCATCCAGTGGAAGCAGTGGGATCAGGTTTCCGAAACCCACGATAATCGAGACAAGGGCAATAAAGAGTAAAAAATTCTGGAAACCCATTGCCACCGACTGCTGAAATATGCTGATGATTCCTACCGGTGAGACCGGCCGTGCTTCGGCAAAAGATAACTGCCCCGAGAAAAGCATTCCAAATAATTTGACATAAGTGGTGCCGATCTCCCATGTCATCTTAAAACCTTCTGTTATTATCTCCCCGAAACCCATCCTTTCTACAATATATCCCGGGCTCACACCCAGGAAACCCTCTCCTTCTACATCCTCAAGTTCTACCGGTATGTCTATCTCTTCCCCATTCCGGATAATAGAATATGTCACTTCTTCCCCGGGATGGCTCGTGTTCAGCCTCACGAAATCATCCCAGCTTTCTATTTTTTCTCCATCCAGGGAGACTACCCGGTCCCCTGATTTAAAACCCGAAATATCGGCTGGAGTCTCAGGAATGACAGTTTCAATAGTATTGGTAGGTGCCATTACCCCCATGCTCAAGAATATCCAGATAAGGATAACGGCAAAAACCGTATTTGACCCTGCCCCTCCGATTATCACAAGAATCTTCCTGAAAAATGTTTTATTGTGAAAAGACTTGTCTTTCTTCTCAGCAGGGATCTTCTGCCTTCTGTCCATACCAAATATTTTGACATACCCTCCTACCGGTATGGCCTTGATCCCATAAACAGTTCCATTTTTAGCCTTATACTTGAACAGTGGCGGGCCAAAACCTATAAAAAACTCTTCAACATGCATTCCTGATATCCGGGCAAAAATAAAGTGCCCGAATTCATGAACCATGATTATCATTGACAGCCCGAGTATGGCTATGACATATTGTAGTACGATCATTTAATCACCTGCAAAACTATATTTTTCCAAATCTTCTGCTTCTTTTTTGATAATCC
>SDBU01007176.1_pt1 | contig 12902 bp, 13 predicted proteins | sample 2277071 | NCBI WGS metagenome assembly SDBU01 (sample SAMN10397929, study PRJNA504765) | marine sediment metagenome | isolation source: marine sediment core GS08_GC12, 126 cmbsf | place: Arctic Ocean: Gakkel Ridge, Loki's castle | collected 2008 | reverse complement strand
AGCCTGAAAACCAAAATGCACAATGAATTATGAGAAACCATACCCCAGGAATTTCAGCCGGTTATCAGGACCAAAGGTCATTTGTTATGATTTCTGAACCCTGTAACTCTTATTGATATCCGTAGCAGTGGACTTAGAATCAGTTATGATACGGTCAGCCCGCAGCAAAGACCACCTCATCAACAGCCGTTCCACCAACAAGTTAGGCAAAGCCATAGTGTTTGGATAGAGCCGGTGGACAATGTCATGCACAGTGAGCACTGTCCTTACTCTATGGGGCAAAAGTACAGGAAGGTGATGCCTGGGTCCCCAGAAAAGATCAAGCTTAAGCTTATATGCGAGAATCGGAGCCTGGCACTGCATCCAAAATGTGCTTATCAATTTTCTCTTATTCTTGCCTTCTATCTTAGACCATTTTTCATTGCCCAGATCGAAATCTATTGGTCCATTGGAAATGAGATAATAATAGTTTTCATGATCAATCTTCTGCAATTCATCGAGAATATGTTTCAAATAAACACCAATGCCCGTCAGTTGATAAGTGAGTGGTCTTGCATCAACACCAATTCTCATCTTAAGGCACGGCCTAATATCAACATTAGATTCCCTCTTGTCTCAACACATCTTGATAAACACTGAAGGTCTTCTCAGCACACTCTTTCCATGTAAACTTTTGAGCTTGTTGCAAGCCCATACTGGCCATTTGCTCACGTTTCCCCCGGTCATCCAACAATGATTCAATAACCTGCACCAATGACTCAATATCCTCCGGATCAATAAGCACCCCGGAGTTGCCTACTATTTCTGGCAGGGATGCACGATTCGATACTATTACAGGAACCCCACTTGCCATAGCCTCCAAAGGTGGCAGGCCAAAGCCTTCATAGATAGAGGGATATAAAAATACCGCTGCACCGGCATAAACGACCGGAAGTTTGTCGATTGAAACGTACCCAAGGGCTCTTATTCTTCCGCTACCTATTAGGGAGTCCAAATGCTTGGAAATGACTTGGTCTTTCCAGCCCCGCATGCCTACTATAACAAGCGGCCAGCGCGCTTTTGAGGAATCGGGTAATAACTCATATGCCTGGAGTAAGGATAAAATATTCTTGCGCGGTTCCAACGTTCCAACCGAAAGAATATAGCCTTTCGGGTCCAGATCAAATTCCTTGAGTTTTGGAGCAAGTACCTCATTATCCCTTGGTTTGTAGTCCTGGCTTACTCCCAAATGCACCACGGTGATGCGGTCTCTCTGTATGTCAAGCAACGAGATAAGTTCGTTTTTGATGAATCGCGAGTCCACAATAATCCGGCCTGCCCTGCGTAGTGTGTCCGGCAGCCCCTCGGATAGCCAGGCAAGGCGCTCGGCAGGATGGGTCTCTGGGTATCGAAGAAATGACAAATCATGGACTGTTACAACCAAGGGGCCATCAAAAGAACTTGCCACATAGTTTGTTGCATGAAAAAGATCTGGTTGGTACCTAATTAGCCCTACTTCTAAGATCTTTTGCCTGATCCATTTTTTTGAAGCAGCTGGCACCACTCTTGATACCGCACTTCTTAAAGTCTCATAACTCCCACCGGCATTGGCTCCCGTGGATGCCTTTAGGCGTTTGCTCCAATGTGTTCCATAAAAGAAGACAAGCTCCGGCGGTTGTGAAAGTCGGGTCAGTGCAGATGCAAGCTCGAATGTATATCTCCCAATCCCCGTTTTTTGCATTAGCAATGGGATACCATCCAGTCCTATACGCATTGAGTATATTCCTTAGTCACTCAGCCTTGATTGTGTCTACCTTGTAGTTGCATAAAAATGTAAGAAAAAGAGAAGTAAAAAGCTTGCGGAGACCCATGGAATAAGGGTATAAAGAGATTATCTGTCAAACAATCACCCTAATCCAGGAGGCCACCGCAAGTGAAATCCAGTAAAGCACAAATTACGGCAAAATTCCATAAAATTCCAATGATTCGTTTCGAAGACCAACAGCTAACATCCTTTTCCGGCCTGCTTATTTTTCAACTGTTTTTCAAGCGGATCAACCTGAAAAAGCGGCTGAAAAAATGCTTTTCGCATTTGACGGCGTCGCCTATCTTCGGCCGTCATCTGATTGTGATGCTGATCATTATACACCTGCTTATCGGGTTTCGCCGGCTGCGGGAGGTCGATTACTATCGTGATGATCCCATCGTTCTCCGCTTAATGGGTTTGCGAAAGCTTCCCGATGTTTCAACCATTTCCAGAGCGCTCTCTCAGATGGAAAGAGATGGTGTAGAAAATGTGCGCCAACTGTCTCGCGCAATGGTCATTGAAGGGCTTCAACGCGAACGCCTACCCCGTCTGACGCTGGATTTTGATGGCTCGGTACAATCCACCAAAGGGCACGCAGAAGGCACCGCCGTGGGTTTCAATAAGGCCAAGAAAGGCGCCCGGAGCTACTATCCACTGTTTTGTACCGTGGCGCAAACCGGACAATTCTTCGATGTTCACCATCGCCCTGGTAATGTGCATGATTCTAATGGTGCCGATCAATTCATGCTCAGCTGTTTATCAGAAGCCAAGGCACAATTAGATGCTGTGTTGGAATCGCGTATGGACTCGGCTTTTTTCAGCCAGAACATCCTTTCGATATTTAACAGCAACCATGTGAAATTTACCGCTTCGGTTCCTTTCGAAAGGCTGACCCAACTCAAAGAAATGGTCGAAAGTCGGAAACGCTGGCGGAAAATCGATGGTCAATGGTCTTATTTTGAAACCTCATGGAAACCCAAATCCTGGCAAACGTCCTATCGTTTCATTTTTACACGGAAGAAATCCAGAAAACAGCACAAAGGCATGCTGCAACTGAACCTGTTCGAGCCCCGTGATTTTGATTTCGATTACAAGGTCATCGCGACCAATAAAACTGAATCGGCCAAAAGCGTCGTTTTATTTCACAATGGCCGCGGATCGCAGGAAGCAATCTTTGGCGATGCCAAAAATGATGCAGCGCTGGATGTGCTCCCTTCAAAAAGGCTTGCTGGCAATCAACTGTTTACCCTGTGTGCGATGATGGCGCATAACCTTTCCCGTGAGGTGCAAATGTTGGCAGTGCCCGCTGCGGCGTCCCGCGCATTGCCCAAACGTCCAGCCGCCTGGGCATTTGAAAAGTTGGACACGTTGCGCCATCGTATCATTCAAAGAGCCGGTCGTTTCACCCGTCCTCAGGGAGAATTGACCCTGACAATGAGCGCCAATCACGCAGTCCGCCTAGATCTGCTGCATTTTCTCGACGTTTTGCAAAAAGCAGCGTGATCAAAGGGTAGTAAAATTATCAAAATTTATGCAACGCTGGGGTCTACTATTCCTCCAATATGTTTGGGAACAAAGCCTCCGTTCTGTTACACACAGGTCCCATGCATTACTTTGTCCCCGCACCTACGAACAGCCATCTTAACTTACTTATGCATTTATTCATAGAGACGACCATTCTAGGATCTCACGCAATCTCAACATGTCACTATACTACTACCATACTTCGCCTTCAGCGATGCCAAATATTATATTTCAAAATAGAGTATATTGCTCTAAACTCATCCTTCCATCCAATTTTTTTCCCTCCGCATTCGTTTCGTTCATCATATGACACACCAACTTCATATATTTGTCGCCCTTGCCTAGCAACCGTCGCAATTACTCATGGCTCGAAACCAATACGATTTTCATCGATCTTAATGGAAGGAAAACCCTCATCGCCCCTGCCTCTTGTCCAGAAAGAGAGCAAGAAAAAACTATTACAGGATTAAAGGAGGGAATGGTTCCTAATCACTGTCTCCCTCACAACTAGATGGCAAAGCCTCCGAATAACTTGGTTCGTAGAAAGGCCTGTGTTGAGGGACATGCCAGCTTTTTCACTAACGGATCAGTGACTATTACCTCCTACGTCTTTGAGGGAAGAAATCTTAAAATTCTTCATTTGAGCTTGAAACCCGTAATGTTGGACCTTGATATTCCAGATCGGAAACTCGAAATTCCGCGGTTGTATCTCATGAAGTGCCTGATATTTTCCATTACCCAAATCCTGAAATTCCAAATGCTGAACCCGATATTCCCCCTTATGGCTCAGTGAATCCATGAATCCGTAGACATTCTCTCCCGATACATGACACCCATCCTTTTCTCGAACATTAGCCAAAATCACTACTACTTCTCCTGGAGAATATTCTCGTTTATCAGTCTCCAGCCGAACAATAGTATCGAGTGGAGGTGGAGGCCGGCCAGGTTGGTACGTTTCAACCTTGTAGACAGCAGTTCTTCCAAATTGATGGATTAATTTCATGTCTTCAGTACCATTTTGAAAAGGAGGTGATCCATGATGCAAAATATATTTCACCCCCAAACGCCCAAGAATTTGAACTGTGCCGGGGGCCTTGAGGTCGATAAGTGAACCTCGTAGCCTTTCTTCTCGAGTTCCAATTCTTGCCCCATTGAAAAGTCGTTTTTGATGCACGCGTTGCCAGATGAGGTAGTCGTAATGACTACCCTCAATACTACTATGCAGTGGGTACTCCGCGACAATAAATTCTCCTGGTTCGTTTTTCAGCCATTGATACACTTCGGGAATTCGATTGAGATGAGTAAAGTGAAAAGGTGGAATGTGGATAAACTCAAAGATGATCCCGGCTGTGAGTAAAACGAGAACTCCAGCACGAAGCCATAACATCCCAGTGCGCCTCATCACTAATGACACACTGTAGCCGGCAAGAACAGCCAAGGAAAGGAGGGCAAGGATTCCAAATCGAGCAATAACTCGAAAGAACGGAGCAATGTGAAAAAGATGATATGACGGAAAATACCACGTTCTTCCTCCCAATTCTACATATGGAGGAAAGCATTGCTGTCCGGGTAATTATTTAAAAAAGCCTATAATACAATGATATCATTGATAAATATAAGATATTTTCTTTTTGAGATTAAATTCTTGAAATTCTCAATATTCCCATTTTCGGCAAGATCTTGTATGTTTTTCATTATTGTATTAAAAATTTATCCGGACAGCATATTAGCTATAACTTCATTGGTTGAATTAAACATCCATAGCTTTAAAACGAAAAGTATTAATATCATGCCCCGTAGTGCTTACGTCTTATCTCAATTCCTGCGACTACTTCCCCGATACGAATTTCAACGTATTGTGAACAAGTATAAAGGAGATTATCATACAAAGCATTTCAAGTGCTGGGACCATATTGTCTCTATGATGATTGCCCACATCCGTCAGGAAGACAGCCTTCGTGATATTGATATCACTCTAAATGCTCATTCTAGTAAATTGTACCACATCGGTATCAAACAATGCCCTAAATCCACACTTGCCGATGCCAACGAACTTCGCGATTACCGCATATACGAAGAATTTTCCAAAACCTTGATGCATCGAGCCCGGCGTGAGTATGCACAAACAGAACTTGCACTCGAAGTAGACAATGCTGTTTATGCATTGGATGCTTCCACCATTGACTTGACGCTATCTCTGTTCCCTTGGGCAAAATTCCGCAAAACCAAGGGAGCTATTAAGATGCATGCCATGCTTGATCTAAGAGGAAACATTCCGGCATTTCTTTATATCACAGATGGCAAAGTGCATGACATCAAAGCTGCACCCCAAGTTCCCATTGAACCAGAAGGCATCTATTTAGTCGACCGTGCCTATGTGGATTTCTCTTGGTTATGGTCAATTCACCAGACTGGTGCTTTCTTCGTAACAAGGTTGAAAAAATCAATTAATTGGACCCGTGTACTTTCCCATCCTGTCGATAAGTCCCTTGGTTTACGTAGTGATCAAGAAATACTATTAGCCAGTAAAACATCTAAGGGTTTGTATCCCAACCGACTTCGCCGAATTAGCTTTTGGGATGAAACGCAAAGACGTACTTTGGTCTTCCTGACTAACAACTTCATTCTTACTGCTGAAACCATCGCTGCTCTTTACAAGGCTCGCTGGGAGATAGAACTGTTTTTCAAATGGATCAAACAAAATCTCACGATCAAAACATTCTTAGGTACTTCTCCCAATGCAGTAAAAACTCAGATCTGGATTGCTATGGTTGTATATCTTGTGATCGCTATTCTGAAAGAAAGATATCATTTGACTTTTCCCATGTCCAAATTATTACACTTTTTGGAGGTCAATCTGTTCGAACAAAAACCACTGCTTTCAATCTTTCAAATCAATCCCCGGTATAAGCGTCATGATGAGGATAAGCAGTTAAAATTATTTGATTTTTGAGCTTTCTTCTTCTTGTTAGAGATACGCAAAACTTAGTAAAAGAGCCATAATGTTTAATGACAAAATTACATTTTGAAACCGGTTGCTTCATGTAATTATAGGATATCATTGAATTATTACCCGGACAATCATGGGAGGAAAGGAAAGCAAGACAGCCACGAGAAAGCTAGCCAGGAATAAAGGAATTATCATTAGCTCCCGTTCAGCCTTCCCAGACCTTTCGACTCTCAGTGACCCCTGACTTCTTTTGAGATAAATTAACAACAGAGCAAGAAAGAGAGGTATGTATCCTAAGAATAGATTCTGCTCAACAGGATTACTCTGATGGAGATGAGAATAGGTAAAGGATGAGACATACTGCTTGAAGATGGGATGTAAGACTGATGGCACCAGATAATCCCACAACCTCGCACCGTAGACCCATAGCTCCCCTACATTCGGAGTTCTGAGCATTATTGTTTCAACACTCCGACCTGCCTCATTTGCAGGAAAGAACATAGCTTGAAGTGCAGGATATACCAGAGGAAGAAGTGGATTTCTTATTGAGCCCACGTACTTCGCGATAATGTACCCTTATAAAACATCGAAACAATTGTACCCCAACCATAGGCCCATAAGGTGAGCCAACAAAAGAGAGGGTGAAGAAACCATACTTTGTCAGGTTGGTTGTTAAAACCTTTTATTGATTGGATGTAAAGGGGGAATAGAGCCAGACAATACAGAACGAAAATCATAACCTTTTTCTTGCTTTGCATCTTCCAGGGGTACGAGCGCAAAGATATTCTATTAAAATACATATAGTCTCTGATTCTTCTGCTTTGTTTTCTGTAGAATGTTTGGATCTTGTCTCCGAATAGATGAACGATACCTACATTCACCTTTGCAAAGAAATGCTGTCCCTTCTTCACAAGCTCATAAATTATGTCTATGTCAAATAAATAATCTGATTCGAGATACATCAGGAGGGATTTTCGTCTTATTATGGTCCCGTTTGCCCCAATTGTGGGAAGAAGATCTGGCTGTAGCTTTATCTTAATGTATTGGAATTCATGGTCGTTATTCAAATAATTGACGGTTTCGAGGGCCCTGTGTTCTCCTTTTTTATTAACCTTTACACCTATGATAGGCAAATCTGTCCAGCGAAGACTTATATGATTCTTCCTGTCGTAGTTCCCTATGAAATAACACAGAGGGTCATTCATTCCCATGAGTGCACAGTACCTTGTAATGTAGTTGTCCTGTGTTCTATAGGTATATTCAATCGGCTCGCTTCCAAATATTTCCGTATCTTCAAATGGCTTTGTCATTTTTTGAAACCATTTCTTTGTTGGCAGGATATTATCAGAATCTATCAATGCTACTAATTCATTTCGTGCTTCTCTGACTCCCACCGCCTTCCCAGCCTCACCAGTTTTCAAAGGATTTTCGTAGACAGAACTCCTAATACCTGAAGATATTCGAAAATCCTCTACCGTGCTTAAAGTCCCATCAGTGGAACCACCGTCCGCTATGATGACCTCGATCAAATCATGTGGGTAATCCTGCGTGGCAATGCTTTTCAGGCAAGATCCAAGCGTTCTTTGAGAATTAAGAGTAGGGATGACAACGCTGATGCTCGGAAATTCCATATCCTATCTAATAGTGCGTTCTTTATAGATCAGGTGATCTATCGCCCACCTTATAGAATGGCTTTCCATGATTGGATAAAAGAGGGTGGTCACCATGGATGCAGTTCCACAGGAAAAAATAATCCAGAGAATCTGAGTGAGGGTCTGATGAAATAAGACGATCAGACAGACCTGGAGAAACGTAAATAAAATTAAAAATTTGATAAATTTTGTATTAGTGCGGGCAAGATTATAGTTGATCAATATCAACAACAGCCCCATTGGCAGCATTGCAAAACCATAAAGAGCAAGGATTGAAGCTGCCTCTAAATATTTTCCCCCAAATAACACACCCATGACGAGCCTGGGGAACAGGATATAGAGAAGAGTTCCGGATCCAGCCAGGACGATAGTATAGGCCAATGCCTTGGTCAACAGACGATAAGATTTCTGGTTTCTTGCATGGGCTTCCGCAACCATGGGAAATAGTGCCAAAATAAGCGACGCCGGCAAATACATAATCGCTCGCCCAAGAACCGCCGCTGAAGCATAGATTCCAACTTCAGTGGGAGGGAAATAGTGTCTGACCAGAATAAGGTCCACCTGAGTTAGAATTGCAAAACAGAGGTGTGCAAGAAATACAGGAAAAGCATAGGAAAAAAGGCCGTCGATTTTGTCTGCAGAAGCAGTAGCTGACTTAATAATTGATCTCAGCGGGGCATAGGATATAAAGAAAATGGCCATGTTGGTCAAAATAAGTCCCCATAACACACCATTGACTCGTAGTCCCAACAGGACAAAAATTAAGCAAAAGACAAATTTGGCAGGGCCGAGTGTACCGGTGACAATAACAAGTGATCGAAACTTCTGTAATCCTTGAAGAAAGGCGGTATTGATTGCTAAGGCAAGGGATGTGAAAATGGCAATACCAACAAGAACGATCGGCGCAACAGAGTCCATCTTTAGGAACTGTTTAATTAAAAAAGACAGGCAAACAAAAACAAGCAGAAGAACCAGGCCTATAGAGAATATATTCTTGTACGCTTTAAGGAATAATCCCTTAATCTTCCCGAGATCCCTCTCCACCGTGAAAGTGGAGACATATTTTGCCAGAACTGTCATAATCGTCATAAAAGGCAAAATGGTGATCATCAACAGAGAAAATAGGGAGTTCATCAAGCCAAAGTCTTCTGTCGAAAGAAGGCGGCCCATGGTCATCTGAAAAACATAATTGAAAATGTTCGTCACCATGGAGGCGACAAAAAGCAATGTTCCGGCCCTGAGAAACTTATCTTTCAGCATCCGTCCTGCCAAGGTGTACTTAAGGTTGCCGTTCTTTTTGGCATGAGCCTATTTTAGTGTTAGATAAACCACTAAATAGAGAGTTATCAATGAAAAGAAGGAGAGCTTGCATAATTAGAAACACTACAAAAAGAGATGGGAGAAAGCACATAAACCTTTTTACTGAGCTAAAGGTTACGGTGTGTGTTCATCAATATTTATCGTTTCACGGATAATATAGAGAGGACGTCTCAGGACTTCGCTATACGTATTGCCGATATAAAGTGCCATCAATCCCAGACATGCCAGGATAAATCCACATAAGAGAGAATTCAGCACTGCAAAAAATGCAACTGGTCGATACATGGCAGGATTAACAAAAAGAACCGTAAAACCCATGTAAATTAGCAGAATCAGGCTAATACCGGTGATGATAAGGCCGAGATATCCAGCCAATCTTAAAGGCAAGAGAGAGAAGCCTGTGATGCCTTGCATTCCCAAGCGAATTAGCTTTATCAATGAAAATTTTGTAACACCCTGTTCTCTTGAGTCAACTCGAAAAGGCACATAGGCTTTGTTAAAGCCTACCCAATGAATAAGCCCCCTTAAAAATCTGTTCCTCTCCCCGAACTTTTTTAATACGTCAACTACCTTTCTGTCTAAAAGCCTGAAGTCAGAGACATCTGACTTTAAATTGATATCCGATATCCTTTTCAAAAGCCAAAAATAACAGCGCGTAGCAATCTTGCGGAAAGCAGGAATGTCCTTATTTTCAATACGCTCCCCAATTATAATTTCATACCCATCTTCCCATTTTGAAATGAACTCAGGAACCAAGCGGGGCGGGTGCTGGAGATCGCCATCCAGAGTTATTACAGCCACCCCTTTGGCAAATTCCAAGCCTGCGCTTGAAGCAATCTGGTTCCCAAAATTGCGAGAAAGATCTATCAGTTTCACTCTCTTATCCTTATATGCCAGTTCAGCAATTTCGTCGTGGGTATTATCGGAGCTACCATCATTAACAAAGATGAGTTCAAAATCATAGGCCTTTAATGAAGAAAAAGAATCACAGATCTCCTCATAAAGAGGTTTTATGTGGTTCCCCTCATTAAATACAGCAACTACAATAGAAATCAATTTTGCCATACTTTTCACTTACAAAAAAGGCATATTCTCCACATGAAAGAGGCTGTCAAAGTAATCTATGATACGATAAGACCTTGTGTCAAGCGTGTGTTTAATTCCCAAGCGAACGACTCCTTTGCTAACGAAATTTGAGGCTATCCTTGATGAACGTCGTCTTGAGGTAGGGGCTTGAAACAGATCCTTGGATCTGATCTTGTGACTTCCGCATGCGTAAAAAAGGGGATCTTAGGTGCTCTTCTCTTTGCCCAAGAGGACGTGAGCTGCCTAAATCTATTAGCAATACTAGATGGCATATGAACTCCTATGAAGATCCAAAACCGAGTGAGTGTTGAACAAGCTTTATATACTTGCTCTTAATTCTATCCCAATTGTAATTTTCCTCTATGTACTTTCTTCCACATGCCGCCATTCTTTTCGCCAGATCTTTATTAGTTAGAATAAAATTCAAGCATATTTCAAATTCGTCATAATTATCATACCATAACCCACCATTGCTTCTCCTGCAGTGCGCTTTCAGGACATCGCAGCCACCATTTACCAAAACAGGTTTCCCGCACAGCCACGATTCCAGAATAACCATATTCAAGCTTTCAAACTTAGACGGCATAATGACTAATTCGGCCGCAGCCATTGCGTTGTATTTCATTTCATCACTAACAAATCCAACTGATATAATATGTTCATTTTCTGGGATATCCATAGCACTCTTGCCGATCAACACCAAAGGGTACTTACTTCTAACCTTCAACGGCAACGATAAATAGAAATCAAACAGTTCATCGCATCCTTTTTGCCTTTGAATTCTGCCGACATACAATATAAATTGTCCATCAACCTGATATTTCCGCCTGAATGAGCTAGGGGACAGTTGCCTTGGCGGATCCAAACCGACCCCAATTACAGAGGCGGACGACATCCGGCCTCCGGTTTTTTTTCGAAGAAAAGCCAACTCTTCCTCGGTGCTGAAAATAAGCCCTTTTGGTAGAGCAAAGAAATCATCAAAAAATCGTGCATGAATCGGGGGTTCGTCATGGGCAGCAGGCACTAAGAATGATTTCTCACGAACAATGGGAAGAATCAATGTCGTAGTCGCGTAGAGATAAGTAAAAAAAAAGAACAGGCCATACTGGTCTTGAAACTTCTTTATATATGATATGAGCGATGAAGAATACGGCCCAATTTCCTTGAGCCACAATGTATCCTCTTCCCTGGTACCTTCCCTCCGCAGAACTTTTCCGTCCAGTTTGGAAAAAGTTTTGTCATCACTTCTCAGATAATCGATTTCAAATCTGCGAACAGTCACATTATTAATTGTTTCAGCACCCGGAGGAAATTCATTTTCGAAACGGTCGACATAGTCTCTTGCGCAGGACGTAATAACATCAATCTCCCAGTGCTGGCTCATCCTTTCGGCGATCAGCCTGCAAAGGGACTCAGCCCCTCCCCCAACATCAACTCCATACCTTTGAACAACGAAAGCAGTTTTTGGCTTCTTCATCCTTCAGTCATACTCTCTTTGGGATTCTTCGATGAGACAAGCTCTTCCACATAAATGCGGATTCTTGGCAGCCTATTTTTTTTCGAGGAATCGAGACAGCAAGGTTAAGTATTTGCTTTTTACTTCGAGCCTATTGTAATTATCATTTGTATATTGTTTACCTTTTTCTGCCATCTTTCGTGATATATTTTCGTTAGCCAAAATGAAATCAAGGCAGACTTCGAATTCATCATAATTCTCATACCACAGACCACCGTTACTTCTTTTACACTGCCCCGTTAAAACATCGCACTTTCCATTTACGAGCACTGGTCTTCCACACAGCCAGGATTCCATGATGACTAAAGAAAGACTCTCATATTGTGACGGCACTATCAGACATCTGGCTTTCGACATAGCCCTAAACTTATCTTCCTCGCTTACAAATCCTAATTGTACGATATCATCTCTCTCTGGTATCGCCATTTGAGATCTACCAATTAGAAGTAACACCAGATCGTTCTTCCTATTTCTTTCATACATATCCCAAAATTTGAAAAGTTCGTTACATCCTTTAGATTCATCAATCCTTCCTGCATATAACACATAATTTGGGGGAAGCGCCAGGTCCGATGAGGTCCTGCTTAAACACGACGGGTCAAATTTGATCTCCACGCCAACGATATCAGAGAAGGTGCAATCAATGTCAAACATGCTTACCAAAAACTCTTTCTCTTCTGGAGTATTAAAGATAAAACCCTTAGGCATTCTAAATAGATCTTTGAAGATCGATAGATAGATAGGAGGTTCATCATGAGCCGTTGGCACCAAAAAGGCCTTATCGGCAACGAATGGTAATCCCCAAAAGGTCGTTCCATACAGGTAGGTAAAGAAGATAAAGGCATCAAATTGTCTTTCATTCTTATGGATATACTCTATCAATTTTGGCGCATTCGGACCCTGCGCCTTCATCCAATCTATCTCCTCTTCCCGAGAATGAGAATTCCAGAAGACCTTTTCACATAACCTATTAAATTTTGTGACATCTCTTGATTTACTAACGGGAAATCGATGTACAAGGACACCATTAATTTGTTCTTCTCCTTCAGGATAATGATTGACCCATGT
>SDBU01007175.1_pt1 | contig 12904 bp, 12 predicted proteins | sample 2277071 | NCBI WGS metagenome assembly SDBU01 (sample SAMN10397929, study PRJNA504765) | marine sediment metagenome | isolation source: marine sediment core GS08_GC12, 126 cmbsf | place: Arctic Ocean: Gakkel Ridge, Loki's castle | collected 2008 | reverse complement strand
GACGAATTGATGAAGAGAGACTTCAAAGAGACGTTTGAGGCGGTGCGCAGGGAGTTCGAGGAGTATTTCGTGTCGCTGTTCGGCGGAGGTGCAGCCGAGCTGGTACTTACCGAGCCTGACAATTTGATGGAGACGGGAGTTGACATCGTAGCCCGGCCGCCGGGGCGACGGAAGCAAAGCCTGGCGATGCTGTCCGGAGGGGAGAGAGCCTTGACGGCGGTGGCCCTGATCTTCGCCATCCTGAAGACCAGCCCTACCCCCTTCTGCTTCCTGGACGAAGTGGACGCTACCCTGGACGAGAGCAACATCGGCCGCTTTCGGGACGCGCTGCAAGAGCTATCGGAGCGCACTCAATTCATCGTCATCACCCACAACCGGGGCACCGTCGAAGTAGCCGACACCATCTACGGCATCTCCATGGGCGAGGACAGCATCTCCAGAGTCATCTCCCTGAAGTTGGACGATGTTGTGCAGGAGTAAATCCCCCATGGCACCAACTTTGCCGTAGAAAATCAAAGAGCCGCCTGGCTTCCACCAGGCGGCTCCTTTGCTTTTACCCTCACCGCACTTTCCGCGTATAATCGGGCAACAAGATGGGGGACACGATGGGGTCCTCTATCCCCGCCTCCTCCAGCTTTTTGTGCCACTCATCCACGTGGGCCAGGGTCAGTTTGCCTGGCTCCACCTCTTTGGACCGGAGGGCCGCGGCCCGGCCAGCGCGGCGGCCGAAGACGTTTATCTCCAACAGCGAGTTGCCCATCAGGCGGTTGCGGCCATGCACCCCGCCGGTGACCGCTCCGGCCGCGTACAGGTTGGGCACTCCCTCAATGGAACCATCGGGCTTGATGAATATGCCGCCGTTCTGGTAGTGCGCCGTGGGGTAAACCAACATGGGATCCACTGTGATGTCAATGTCAAAGCGCTTGAACTGGCGCACCATGGCCGGCAATCTCGCCTCAATGGTGCCAGGGCCGTGGATGACGTCAATCATGGGGGAATCCAACCACACGCCCTTCATGCCCGCTGGCGTCTCCACCCCCTTCCCTCGTTCGCTACACTCCCTGATTACGGCTGCGGCCTCGGCGTCGCGAGTCTCCAGGTGATAGACGAACTGCTCGCCCTCAATGTTGACCACCTGGGCTCCCAGGCCACGCACCTTGGCCGTCACCAGTTGGCCCACGATCTGCTCCGGGTAGGCGGCGCCGGTGGGGTGGAATTGATAGGTGTCTTGATGAAGCAACCTGCCCCCCACCCGATAGGCCAGCACCAGTCCATCCCCCGTGGCCCCGTAGTGATTAGTGGTGGCGAAGCTCTGGTAATGCAGGCGACCGGTGTCGCCGGTGGCGATGATAGTGCACCTGGCCCTCACCACCAGGTGCTCCCCCGTCTCCAGGTTCTGCAAGATAGCTCCCGCCACCTGGCCCTTATCGTCCCTGAGAAGCTCGATGGCCGGGGCGAACTCCAAAACGGTGATGTCTTCGGGATAGCTGCGCACCTCATCGCGCAGGGGGCGCATGATTCCCGCCCCGGTGTAGTCTCGCGCCGCGTGCATCCGCTTGCGGGAAGTCCCGCCACCATGGATGGTGAACATGGCGCCGTCGGGCCCCTTGTCGAACATCACGCCCAGTTCCTCCAGCCACTGGATGACCAAGGGAGCATCAATCACCATGGCCTCGACCAGGCCCGGGTCATTGGTGTAGCGCCCCCCGCCTATGACGTCCAGGTAGTGGATGACGGGCGAATCGTTGGGCTTGTCGGCAGCCTGTATGCCCCCCTGGGCCATCATGGTGTTGGCATCGCCAAAACGCAGCTTGTTGGCTATGATCGCCTTGGCCCCGTTCTCCCTGGCCAGGAGAGCTGCCGAGGCCCCCGCCCCACCTCCGCCGATGATCAACACATCGGTATCGTAATCAATCTGCTCCAAATCGAGTGCGTCCGAGGTAAGGTGGCTGCGGCCCTCCAGGATGTCCACCAGCTCCTTCATGGCTTTCTCTCCCCTGTTGGGCCCAACTCTTATCTCGCGAAAGCCCTCGGCCCGATAATCGGGGTGAAACCTCTCCAACAGGCGTTCCTTCACCTCCGGGTCCAGCCTGGGGAAAGGCTGATCCAGTCGGGCTGGCCGAGTAGCCTCTACTTTCTTGATGGACTCGCGCATTTCAGGTGTATAGCTCATAGCGTATCTCCTCTTTTTGGAGATTAGAGGTTAGAGGTTAGAGATTGGAGGCCATCGTCCAACGTCCAATTTCCAACTTCCAACATCCAACTTCCCTAAGCCGGCTCGATGTCCCGCTCATTGTATCTCTGGCGCAATTCCTCGTCGCTCAGGGACCTTATCTCCCTCATCGGCTCATCGAACTTGCCAGCCTTGATCTCCGCCACCCGCTCGCTCAGATGCTCGGCCTTGGGAGCCAGGTATTTGCCGTAGAGACGGCGGCAGAGGATGGCGATGTTGTACTGCGCCTCCTCGGCCGGGCAGCGAGCCGTGCAGAGGCCGCACATGATGCAGTCGAAGGACTTGTCGGCGACAGCGGCGATGTTGCCTCGCATGGCCTCGGCCATGTAATCCTTGACATCTATGTCCTGAGGGCAAGATTTAGTACACGTACCGCAGCTCAGGCAGCGCAGCAACTCAGGATAGATCTGGACCAGGGTCTCAAAGGTCGGCTCCAGCTCATCCAACTTATACAGGGCTCGCTCGGCAGGAAAGAAGGGGATCTGGGCGATGTACATTTCGGGTTCCACCACCGTCTGACAGGCCAGGGCCACCTTGAGCCTGTAATCGCCCGCCGTACGATAGACGGTGGCACAGGCCCCGCAGAAGCCGCCACGGCAGCCCACGCCCCGCACCAACTTGTAGCCGGCATATTCCATAGCCTTCATAATGGTCAGGCTGGGGGGCACCTCGTACCCCTTGCCCATGATGTAGATGGAAATCAGTTCTTCAGACATTGCAAAACCTCCATGCCCCCTCCCCCAGCCCCTCTCCCCCCGCCCCCCCAACTCTGGGGGGGAAGCGGGGGAGGGGAGCTTAGTTCCCCCTTCTCCCAAGGCTTGTCCTGAGCCTGCCGAAGGGTTGGGAGAAGGGGGCCAGGGGGATGAGGGCCAAAACAAACTAGCTCTCCCGCACGTCCACCATTTCCATACCCAGAGCTTCCATGGCCGATACCAATTCGTCTTGCCCCAGCTCGGCGACCTTAACCGTGATCAGGCGATTGGAGGGATCATCTCCCAGGAAGGTTCCTAAGCTGATGATGTTGCCGCCCATTTCAGCTATATCGCGGGTGATGGTGGCCAGCATACCCGTCTGCTCCGGGACAAGCATGGTTAGTCTAATGCCCTTCTCCCTGGCCCCGAAGAGTTCCAGAAAGATCTTGAAGGCATCCGTCTCGGTGATGATGCCCACCAGCTTGCCATCGCGCATCACGGGCAGGCTGCCGATTTTGTTGTCGGCCATGATGCGGGCCGCCTCCTCCAGCGGAGTGTACTCGGTCGCGGTGATCACATCCTTGCACATCACGTCCTGCACCTTGATCTTGGAGATAAGGTAGTGCAGCTCGTGGACGCTCAACGACGTGGCTGGCGAGGGCGAGACGTACAACAAGTCTTTCTCGGTAATGATGCCCACCAGCTTACCCTCCTTGTCCAATACAGGCAACCGGCGCACCTTCGACTCCCGCATGAGCTTAAGAGCTTCCTCGATAGGAGTATCGGGAGCAGTGGTAACAGGGCGCTTGGTCATCCTTTCACCTACTAGCATTTTCGCACCTCCTTATTGGTCTATTGGTCTTTTTGTCCGTTGGTCTGTTGGTCCTTGCTTTTGAGCTTTGAACTTTGAGCTTTGAGCTTCACAGCGCAGCTTCCACCATCGCCAACACCTGCCCGGTGGTGAAGTTCCGCACCGCTGAGGCCTTGTTGGGACAGGCCACCACGCAAGCGCCGCACCCCTGACAGAGGGCCACGTTGACTGTAGCCAGGCTCTTCCAGGGGTGCATCTCGCGGGCGTCGTAGGGACAGGCTTCTACGCACAAACCGCAAGCGGAGCACAGTTCCTCGTCCACGTAGGCGATGATAGGCTCCTGAACCATCTCTCGCTGGGAGAAGAGGGAGAGCACCTTGGCTGCCGCGCCGCTGGCCTGAGCTACGGTCTCAGGTATGTCCTTGGGAAACTGGGCCGCACCCGCCAGGTAGATGCCCGCTGTCAAGCTCTCCACGGGGCGCAGCTTGGGGTGGGCCTCGCTGAAGAAGCCGTGCTCGTCGGTGGCTATCCGCAAACGCTGACCCAAATCCTTAGACCCCTCGCTGGGTACAGTGGCCGTCGCCAGCACCACCAAATCGGCTGCCACCTCAAGCGGCTTGCCTGACAAAGTATCCGCCCCCCAGACCACGACCCTCCCATCCTCTGGGAAGACCTTCGACACCTTGCCCCGCAGATAAAGCACATCGTACTGCTCCATGGCCTGCTGCACGAACTCCTCGTAGCCCTTGCCCGCGGAGCGGATGTCAATGTAAAAAACGTAAGCCTGCCCCTCAGGCACCTGCTGCTTGTACATGATGGTCTGCTTGGCCACGTACATGCAGCAGACTTTAGAGCAATAGGGCATGTGCAGTTCTGGGTCGCGGGAGCCGGCGCACTGCACCCAGACGACCTCCTGGGGGACCTTTCCATCGGAGGGACGGCGAATCGGTCCCCCCGTGGCCAACATCCGCTCGAACTGCAAGCCGTCAACGACGTCGGGATATTGGCCACCGCCGTACTGGCCAAGCTTCTCCTGGGGGTAAAGGTCGTAGCCCGTGGCGACGACGATAGCGCCCACGTCGTAAACTCGTACATCCGGGATTCGTAAATTCGTAGATTCTGACGAGTCTACGAATTCCGAGTTTACGAATCTACGAACCTTGACCGTGAAATTGCCGACGTAGCCGCCGAGTTCCTCCACCTCGGCCTCGGTGATGACCTGGATGTTGGGATGTTGTGTCACGGCCTCGATTGTGGAAGCCAACAGGTCGGGCGCGGTGTCGAAGTTGAGGTAGGCGCCGGAGAGCTCGCCCATGCGCCCGCCCAGGCGCGACTTCTTTTCGACCAAAATCACCGGATAGCCGGCCTCGGCGATGTCCAGCGCAGCTTGCAGGCCAGCGATGCCGCCGCCGATGACCAGGGCTCTCTTGACCAGAGGCAGGGTCAAGGGCGCCAGAGACTCGTCGTAGCGCACCTTCTCAACAATGGTCTTGATGATCTCAAGGGCCTTGGCGGTCGCCTCCTCGGGCTGCGATTGATGCACCCAGGAGCATTGCTCTCGAATGTTGGCGATTTCGCACAGATAAGGGTTCAATCCAGCCGTGTCCGCCGTCTTGCGGAAAGTGACCTCGTGCATGGTTGGTGAGCAGGCGGCGACGACTATCCCGTCCAGGTCGTACTCGGCGATGGCCTCTTTGATGAGGTCCTGTCCTGGATCGGAACACATGTATGTATAATCCACGGAGTAGACCACACCCGGATAATCGCGTATCTCGTCAGCTACCCGTTCCACGTCCACCGTGCCGGCGATGTTCAGGCCGCAGTGGCAGATGAAAACGCCGATCCTGCTCATCCAGTTCGCTCCCATGCCTGCCTGAACAAGTTCAGGACTCCTTTCCGCCTCTCCTGCGATGGGCGAAGGTCTCCGACCGAGCCCTGTCCGCCTCGGTCGGAGACCTTCGGCGATCAAAGGACCGCAAGTTCAATCCCACACCTCTCCCCCGCTCGCCTCCCAGTTCACCCTCCCCTCGGCAACGACGCCCATCTTGCGCAAGGCACGATACAGTCGCTCCTCCCAGATGTCGCCGTGGAGAAGCTCCTGCACCTCTCGCGCCCGCATCAAGCGCTCCCAGGTGGTGACAATGAAGGTGATACGCCGCCACTTCTTGCTCGCGATGGGCTGGGGCAGCCGTCTGAATTCCCCAAGGCGGATTCGGTAGTAATCCTCCTGAGCCTGGGGATGAAGCGCTTCCTGGGGCAAAAGTTCAACGCGCTTGACGATTTCCCATTCTTGGGCCTCGGCCCAATAGTTGATGGCCCAGGCCGTCTCCCCGAACACTTTGGTCTGATAAAAAGCCAGGACAGGGGCATTGATGGCCCTGGCCGGAGCACGCCTGGCGGGTATGCGATACCAGTGCTCGTCCCTGACGATGGCGAAATCCCGCAGGTTGTTGATGATGGCCACCAACACGGTGGTGTAGGGACCGAATCTCTCTCCAGGCAAGCTTTCTATTGCACCTTCCCAACCCCATCAGGCTCGAAGACGAGCACAGAGATGTGATAGCCCTCGTTCAAATCTCCCCCCATCTTGCGAACAGCGACAGCACCTTGGCTGCCGCGCCGCTTCCCTGGGCCACGGTTTCGGGGATGTCCTTGGGCCCTGAGTCTGCCCCAGCCAGGAAGATGCCAGGCCGCACGGTCTCCAGAGGATGCATGTTCCCGTCGGCCTCGGCGTAGAATCCGAACTCGTCGGTCTCTAGGCCCAGCATCCGCCCCAATTCCCTGGCTCCATCCCTGGGCACGGTGGCCGTGGCCAGAACCACCAGGTCAGCCGCCACCTCCAGGGGCAGTCCGCTCAAGGTGTCGGTTCCCCAGACGATGACCTTGCCGTCGTCTTGGAAGATCTTGGACACCTTGCCCCGCAGGTACAGCACCCGCTCCTCTTCCATGGCCCGCCGCACAAACTCCTCGTAGCCCTTGCCACCAGCGCGGATGTCAATGTAGAACACGTAGGCCTGACCGTCGTGGACTCGGTGTTTGTAGAGCATGGCGTGCTTGGCGGTGTACATGCAGCAGAATTTGGAGCAATATGGCACGCCGAGCTCAGGGTCGCGAGAGCCTGCGCACTGGACGAAGACCACCTCTTTGGGCACCTTGCCATCGGAAGGCCGCTTCACCTGACCGGCGGTAGGCCCCGAGGCCGAGAGCAGTCGTTCGAAGGCCAGCCCATCAATGACATCCGGTATCCTACCGTAGCCGTACTGACCCAGGCCATCCGTGGGGTAGAGGTCGTAGCCCGTGGCTACGATCATTGCTCCTACCCGTTCCTCGACGGTGTGCTCTTCCTGCTCGAAGTCAATGGCCTCCACTGGGCAAACCTTCTCGCAGACGCGGCACTTGCCCCTGACGAAGTAAATGCAGTTTTCGGCATCAATGACAGGCTTGTTGGGCACGGCCTGGGGCGAGAGGGTATAGATAGCCTTGCGCTTGCCCATCTGCCGCTCAAACTCCGAGTCCACTCGCTTGGGACACTTCTCCTGGCACACTCCACAGCCCGTGCAGAGGTCCCAATTCACGTAGGCTGGCTTCCGCCTGACGCGGACACGGAAATCCCCAACATCGCCCTCAATGGATTCCACCTCCGAGTACGTCACGAGCTTGATGTTGTCGTGGTGCCCTATCTCCACCGTGCGAGGGGTCATGATGCACTGGGCGCAGTCCAGGGTGGGGAAAGTCTCCGACAGTTGGGCCATCCGCCCGCCGATGGAGGGGAGCTTGTCTACCATGATCACCTGGTAGCCCGAGTTGGCGATATCCAGCGCGGCCTGCATCCCGGCGATGCCCGCGCCTATGATAAGAGCCCTTTTACATTGCGTTTCCGCTTTCTCACCCAATTCCCTATACACCCATCCGCTCGAGTTCCGCTATGAATTCTTCCAAGCTGCGACCTTCACCGCGTGCGTAAACCTCTCGTGCCTCTCACACTCGCCTGGCCAATTCCTCATCGTGCTCGTATTCCATGCCTTCCACGTCCTCCAAAAGATCCACCATGGTATGGGCCTCACATAGGCGATTGAAATCGCACCTGTGAGGGCACTTCGCGCCGGCCGTCCACCTGCGTGGGCGGAGTTTTGCGACTGCGCAGGCAGTCGCCCGGCGCTTGAGCGCCCCCTAGTGCTGATTTCAATCGGTGACTAAGAGCCATCAGACCATTTGGCTAACAATGGCCGTGGATCAACGTAGTGACGATCCAACTCAAAGCCATCGCTATCCAGACCCAGGGCGATGCCCAAAAGCTGGGTGAAATACAAAACGGGAATGGGCTGGAACCCGGCGTGCCGGCTGCCCATCGCCTTCTGCCTCTTGTCCAGATTGAACTGGCAGAGGGGACAATTGGTCACCACCAACTCGGCTCCGCTCCGCTGGGCCGAATCCAAGATGGTAAAACTCATTTCCGCTGTCACCTCGACCGACTTGATCGCCAGGTAGGCCCCGCAGCACTCGCCCCGGTGGGAATAGTCCACCGCCTCAGCTCCCAGCGCCGTCATCAGATCATCTAGTGCGCGGGGATTCTCTGGGTCGTCGTAAGCCACTTCATCCGGAGGGCGGAGGACCATGCAGCCGTAGTAGGCAGCGACCTTCAACCCCGAAAGGGGCTTCTTGACCGCCTCTTTGATCTTGTCGAATCCGATGTCATCGCGCAATATCTGCAATAAATCGAGAACTTCCAGGTCGCCGCTGTAGTCCGCCTCCAGGAAGAAGTTGAGCTTCTCCCGGCTATCCTCGTCCTCGCGGATAACCCTGTTGGTGCGCTTGAGGACATTGTAGCAAGTGGAGCAGGCTACGGCCAGCCGCTGGCCTGCCTGTCGAGCGCTGATCAGCACCTGAGCCGGCCCGGCCAAATCCAACATGTTGTCAACCAGCAGGGGGAAAGTAGCTCCGCAGCAATTCCACTCTTCCAACTCAACCAGCTCCAGGCCCAGCGCTCTGGCCGAAGCTCGCGCCGAATTGTCGAAGCCCTTGCCTTTGGTGTTCAAGGTGCAGCCGGGGTAGTAAGGTATTTCCATTTTCTCTCCCAAACTACGAAGTATACTTGCGGAACCCACCGATGAAAGCCTGCTGGGGGAATTCGGCCAACTCTTCGGGACGGATGGCCGTGATGTCCAGGTAATCGCCACCTCGCTGGAGCGCTATCTCCCGCAGGGCCTCCATGATGCGCGAGAGGTCAACCCCTTTGGGGCAGCGGGCGTAACAGGTCTGGCAGGCAGCGCAGAACCAGATGGTCTCCGACTCCAGCGCCTCCTCTACCTGGCCCAACTGCACCAGGCGGATGACCTGGCTGGGCAGCATGTCCATGGCGAAGGCCACCGGACAGCCCGCCGAGCACGCGCCACACTGATAACAAGCCAAGAGGTCCTGACCGCTGATCTCCTCGATCCTGCGCACCAGGTCGTTCTTTAGCACCTTGGCCGATAGCCTGATCCTCATGCCGCCTAATCCTCCACCCGATACTTCGCTTTCCCCTGCTCGTAGGCATCCCCGCCGTGCATGTCGTTGACCACGATGGCCGGGAAGTCCTCCACCCTCAGCTTGCGCAGCGCTTCAGCGCCCAGGTCCTCGTAGGCGATGACCTCGGCCTCTTTGATGCTATCGGCGATGAGAGCCGCCGCCCCGCCGATGGCCGCGAAGTAGACCGCCTGGTGCTTCTTCAACGCCTCCCGCACCTCAGGGCCCCGATTGCCCTTGCCGATCATGCCTTTTAGCCCCTGCTCCAACATGCGCGGGGCATAGGGATCCATGCGATAGGACGTCGTCGGGCCGGCGGAACCGATGGGCCGCCCCGGCCTGGCTGGCGAAGGGCCCATGTAGTAGATGATCTGCCCCCGCGGGTCCAAGGGCAGTTCCTCGCCCGCATCCAGGGCGGCGATCATCCGCTTGTGGGCCGAGTCGCGCCCCACGTAGATGATGCCCGTAATCTGCACCGCGTCGCCAGCGTGCAACTTCTCGATGACGTCATCCGTCAAAGGAGTGGTGATCTTCTTGGACATTGATATGCCTCCCGTTACAAAACCGCTTCCTTGTGCCGCGCGCTGTGGCACTGGATGTTGACCGCCGCCGGCATGCTGGCGATGTGACAGGGGAAGGTCTCGACGTGGACGGCCAGGGCGGTAATCCTCCCGCCCAACCCCTGGGGGCCGATGCCCAGCCTGTTCACCCGCTCCAGTATCTCGGCCTCCAGTTCGGCCACTTCGGGATCGGGGCTGGGCTGGCCCAGCGGGCGCATCAGCGACTTCTTGGCGATGAGGGTAGTCTGATCAATGGTGCCGCCGATGCCCACCCCAACGATGATGGGCGGACAGGGATTGGCCCCCGACTTTTCCACACACTCGACCACCCAATCAATGATCCCCTGCCTGCCGGCCGCCGGTGAGAACATCTTGAGATAGCTCATGTTCTCGCTGCCGCCGCCTTTGGGGGCTACGGTGATCTTCAGCTTGTCCCCTGGCACGATCTCGGTGTGGATCACCGCCGGGGTGTTGTCCCTGGTGTTCACCCTGGCCGAGAAAGGCTTGTCCACCACCGACTTGCGCAGGTAGCCCTCTCGATAGCCCTGACGCACCCCCTCGTTGATGGCCTCGTTGAGATCGCCGCCCACGATGTGAACCTCCTGCCCCAGCTCGAGAAATACGACCATGAGCCCGGTATCCTGGCACAGCGGCAGCTCCCCACAGGCGGCGATGTCAGCGTTCTGGAGAATCTGGGCCAGCACCGCCTGCCCCACCGGCGAGACTTCCTTCTGGCGAGCGTTTCGCAGGGCGTCCAGCACGTCCTCGCCCAGGTAGTAGTTCGCCTCAATGCAAAGACGAGCGACCTCTCGAATTATCTGTTCAGCGCTTACCTCTCTCACTCTTCGATCTCCTTTGCCTGGCATCAGGGATCCAAATTCTGAAGCAGAGCGGGCTCCCACGCCCGCGGACCGGCGGCATGGGAGCCGCCTCTGCTGGCGATTTTGGATCTACTGAGCATACAAAGGGACACCTCAAATACAGGCTACAGCTTCAAAAGCCTATCTTTCTCGGTGTCCCCCACTTCTAGAGAATCACAATGCACTGCTGCTGGTCGCGCCTCGTTCCCCCTCGCCAAAGAATCCACAACGACGCCGTCAAATTGGTCGGGCAAGAACATCAATGGCTTCCTCCTTGAACCCAGCGCGCTAAAGTATACACCTGAACTCAGTTTTGCGCAAGTGCACACTTTCAATAGCCTTTTCAAACGAAAGCTCCCTCATGATTTCCTGCGGGGCAGCGCATACCCCAGGCGACGCAGCTCCTTCTCGTCTTTGCGCCACTTTTTGCGCACCTTGACCCACAACTCCAGGTATACCCGGTTGCCCACCAGCCGTTCGATCTCCTTTCGGGCTGCCTGGCCGATGCGCTTCAGCATGCTGCCCCCTTCGCCAATGATGATGCCTTTTTGGGAATCCTTCTCCACGAAGATGTTGGCTCCGATGTAGGTCAGGTCCTCCCGCCGCTGCTTCCACTCCCCCACGGCCACCGCTACGGCGTGAGGCACTTCTTGATGGACGAACCGCAGCACCTGCTCGCGGACAAGCTCGGCCACGAGGAAGCGCATATTCTGATCGGTGAGTTGGTCTGAGGGGTAATAGCGAGGGCCTTTGGGCAAGCGGGCCACAACGATGTCCAGTAGCTTATCGCGGTTGTCGCCTCGGGTGGCGGAGATCATCATCCACTCATCATACTGTACCAACTCGAAATAGGCGTCGCCGTGCGGCTGCACTTTCTCAGGTGGCAACAGATCGGCCTTGTTGAGAACCAGCACGACGGGCGACTGGCCTTGCTCCTCAATCAGTTGGGCTATCTGCTCATCCTCCGCCGTGGGCCTCTCCGAGACATCAACCATGAACAGAACCACATCAGCGTCGGGGATGCTCTTGGTCGCTGTCTCCACCATGAACTCGCCCAGCTTATGGTGAGGTTGGTGGATGCCGGGCGTGTCCACGAAGATGATCTGGGCGTCGGGCCGCGTAAGGATGCCGCGCAGACGGTGGCGCGTCGTCTGCGGCTTGGGGGAGACGATGGCGATCTTTTCCCCCAGCCAGGCGTTGATGAGGGTGGATTTGCCCACGTTGGGCTTGCCGATTACCGCCACGAACCCGGAACGGTGATCGGGTGGCAACTCGTCATCCATAATCATGTTTGCATCATTATCAATGTCCATCTTCACCTCGCGACTCTCATTTCTCGTTTCTCACTTCTCACTTCTCATTTTTCTTCTGACGCTCGCGCCCTGTCGCCCTCGGGCACGAGGTAAATGGCTGGCAGACTGACCAGTGTGGTTGCCCCCTTCACCAACACGTTGGAGACCACGATACTCCAGACCACGGCGTTGGGGAGCACTCCGCCAAAGGCCAGCCAGCAAAAGACCAGGCTATCCAGTGGCACACTGACCGAGTTGCTGACGAGCACTCGCGCCCATTGATAATGACGGGTCACCCGCTCCACCCACAACTGGTAGACCTCGGTGTCAATCAATTCGGCGATCACCTCGGCCAGGATGCTGGCGATGACGATGCGCCAGACCGGGGTCAGCACCGAGGCGTAGGCATCTTGAAGCGGCCAGGAGGGATCGGGCGGCAGCGCGGCGGTAAAAGCAAAGAAGAGAGCCATGATCAGGTTGATCACCGCCGCAGCGATGATCAGCAGCCGCGCCCCGGCCGCGCCAACGACCTTGTGCACCAGGTCTCGGAGGGTGAAGGTCAGCGGATAAATGAAGGTCCCCGCATCAATGGAGAACCCGCCCACGACAGCAATCTTGAGGCTGGCCACATCGGCCAGCATCTGGGCCGCAATGTAGGCCGAGGTGACGATGATAACGTGATTAAACCTTCTTTTGTCAGACACGGTTACTGTGCCCTCCCCCCACACCGCTACCAAGGGGCGTCCTCGCCCCGCGTAGGGCCAGTTCACCACGAAATCGGGGCGGGGACGCCATAGGCATCAAGCTAATATGGCAGCTTGCGGAAAAAAGGTTGCTGGCCCAGCCCCGCCGTGGCATGAAGTGCCACGGCTACGGAGCTGCCACCCCGTAAACGGGGTTCTTGAGCCCGATTCATCGGGCGGCAGCTCTGTAGCACGGCCACTTCATGGC